>LFRM01136812.1_pt1 | contig 97876 bp, 84 predicted proteins | sample 618341 | NCBI WGS metagenome assembly LFRM01 (sample SAMN03654438, study PRJNA283298) | anaerobic digester metagenome | isolation source: pool of bioreactors CSTR01a, CSTR02a, and CSTR03a thermophilic anaerobic... | place: Denmark: Kgs. Lyngby | collected 2014-05-21 | reverse complement strand
GTTTTTGAGGTCTCTTTTCTATCTCTGACCCCTTTTTACCTACTAAAACTTTACACTACCTAATCTTTGTAATTCCATGGTGCATCAGCCCGTAACTGACAACTACATACCTGATATATTGTTGTGAGTATTGCCGTTAATTATACCTTTAAGTACCCTTATCGAACTTTTTCTATCAGCAGCGCTCCGCCAGGCCTTAACAGCAAAAGCTGGAAAACACCAAAAACTACCCGGCTGTCAGTCAGCCCTGGCATGGCTTTTGACTTGCTGCAAGGCCGGTCTTAGACAGGGGCAGTTATCCTCAAATAAGCGTTCATGCAGCTGGCATCGAGGGCCGCTATGGCCTGCCTGACAACCGCTGTGACAATGCGGCCCTATCTATCTTTCTTGATGCTATGTGACCAAGTGCCTCCTCTTGCTGAGGCTGCCGCGCATCCTCATAATGGCTTTGGTATGAAGCTGCGATATTCTGGATTCAGAAAGGCTTAAAACCGCCCCGATTTCCTTTAAGGTAAGACCCTCGTAGTAATAAAGGGTAACCACGGTTTTTTCCTTTTCCGGCAAACGGGCAATGGTCTGAGCCAGCAGTTGTTTCACTTCTCCGAGCTGCAGCAGTTCTATGGCATCCTCGGCCTGTTCGTCCTCCAACATATCCACTATGCGCTTTTTGCGGTTTTCGCCATCCTCACCGGGAATAAAATCATCCAGGGATATTACCGTGGTAGAGGCTACTTCGTGCAGCAAACTGGCAAATTCCTGCAGGCTGATGCCCAACTCACTGGCAACCTCAGCATCAGTAGCCGACCTTCCCAGGCGGGCTTCCAGAATGGCGTAGGTTTTCTCCAGTTCTTTGCTCTTTTGCCTTACCGACACCGGCACCCAGTCCATAGACCTCAGGCCGTCGATAATCGAACCACGGATACGGGTAATAGCATAGGTCTCAAATTTGATGTTGCGCTTGTGGTCGAATTTTTCGATGGCATCGATTAAGCCCTCAATGCCAAAAGAAATCAATTCATCCACTTCCACCGTCGAGGACAGATTAATTGCCAGCCGATTGGCCACATACTTGACCAGGTAGGCATAATGCACAATCAATTCGTCCCGTGATTCGAGTTCGTGCCCTTCCTTATATTGAATCCAAACCGTGCTCATATCCCTTTTCATTGTATGACTCTCTCCCCATCAGCACGTGTTTTGATCAACGATCAAGGCCCTCTGCCGGTTAAGCAACCAGTATTTTAACCCCGGGGATATTCATGGCGAATCTGGAGTTGATCAACCGAGCCAGAGCAGCAGCATTGCCCGGGCCAACATGGCTAATTTCCTGAAGCCGATTAAACTGCCGGCTGGAAATATTACCGCTGTACACCGATATATTCCACCGGCCTGCTATTGCCATTGATGAAAATATGATAAATATTGAGCAAAATCAACAGGCGCTCCCCAAGCCTGGCTATACCGGCGATGTGACCGGCATTCATGGCCTGATAAAGGCGATCAGCGGGCTCAATACTCGCGGTGTTGATACGCAAAACCTCGGATACCCGGTCGACTATTATGGCTGCTTTGACATCGTCCAGTTGAAACACCACGATGCGCTGCTCATCACTGCTGCCTGCAGCAGGCAGTTTGAACCTGGTGTGCAGGTTGAAAAGCGGAATGATGTCCCCGCGCAGGTTGATAACCCCTTCTACATAAGCTTCAGTTCCAGGAAGCGGGGTGACTTTGTGCGGCCTGATAATTTCACGAACATTGGCCACATCTACCGCGTATTCCTGCGGGCCCAACTGAAAAACCACTACCGACAGCTCCTGTCTTGCAGCCGGGTGAGTATCATCAGCCACCGCCATGGCTTTAAATCTGCTCCCCAACAGACCGGCTACATCCAGTATCAGCTGAACCTTAAGACCCCCGGGCGCGATGGCTGGGGTCAATCCTGTTACACCAGTCCGCAGTTTATCCGGTGATTTGACAACTAGCTCATGCCGCCCCAGCAGGGCATCAACCACCAGCCCTGCCTGATGGCCTGATTGGTCTACCACCACCACAGAGGTGGATTCGCTCCTGGGCTGTTCCCCGGGCACATCCAATAGCTGTGCTAACCGGTATAAAGGCAATGCTTTGCCGCGCAGCATGACAACTTGCTGATTCTTTACCGTTTTTATATCCTGAGCCGAGATCATGATGGTTTCATCCACGCTGCTCACCGGAACAGCATAGATCTCCTCGCCCACCGCTACCGTCAATGCCTGAACCATGGCCGGGGCGAGAGGCAGCTTGATGGTAAAGCGTGTTCCCCGTCCGGCCTGCGAAACCACTGCAATTTCTCCACCGATAGCTTCTATTTGGGTTTTGACCGCATCCGGACCTGCTCCCTCAGCCCTCATCTCTGCCGCAGGGCTGACTCCTGCTGTAGACAATTGCCGGAAAATATCTGCAGAAGCCATCGGTTCGGCTTCTCGATCGCTGATCAGACCTTTTGGCGTGGCTTGCTCAAGAATCTTTTGCCGAGCAATGCCCTGCCCATCGTCTTCCACCTCGATGTATACATGATTGCCTTCATGCCGGGCAGACAGCCTGATCAAGCCTCTGGTGGGTTTGCCTGCCTGGTAGCGTTCGAGTGGGGTTTCGATGCCATGCTCCAGCGCGTTGCGCAAGAGGTGCATTATGGGGTCGCCGATTGCCTCGACAACGGTGCAATCCAGTTCAGTTTCCTGACCTTCCATAATGAAGTCGATCTCTTTGCCCAGTTCTCTGGCCAGATCATAAACCACATGCGGAAACCGATTAAATAGCTGCTCGATGGGCAGCAGGCGTGCTTTCATGACTGCCCTATGCAATCCTGCAGTAATGCGCTCCAGATGCGCGAGGCTTTCTTCCAACTCATTGTTTTTATCGAGCAGCTGGCTCTGCTCCAGCCGGCCTTTGTACAGCAGCAGTTCGCCCAGCAGATTCATCATCTCATCCAATTTTTCTGTGCCCGCCCGCACTTTTGGCTGCAAGCGCTCCAGCCTGGCAGCGCTGCCAGCATCTTGTGCCAGTTGAGGTGAGTCATCCCTTTTCTCCTCTTTGGCCTCAAGCGGAAGCGAACCTGCCCCGTATTTATCCCGGCCGAATTCGCTGACGACCTTGACCCTGACCTCAGAGATCCTGTTGATACGAGATTGTACCTCAGCTGTATCAAGCCGGGTAACATACAGCAGATAAAAACAATCGTCGAATTTTCCCTCTTCCAAATCCTCAGCCGGGGGAATCGCTTTGACGATCTCACCTTCAGTCTCCAGGGCTTTAAACACCATGAAGGCACGTACTGCTTTCATGGCACAGCCTCGATCCACCTCTACCTTGAGGAGCCAAACCCTGAGACCCCTCTGGCAGGCTTTCTCCACCACCGCCCGGTCATAATCATTCAGTTCAAACCCCGGCGGTGCTTCACCAAGCAACAACAGCTCCGCGGACGGCAGGGCAGCCGCCTCTTTTGGGCTGCTTGTTATGGCATCCAAAAGAGACACCAGGTCAGAATTGTCTATTCCTGCTGATTCTCCGCTGGCAATACCTTCCACTATAGTCTGTATGCGCTGCATACACTGCGATAAGATATCGGTAACCCGGGGGTTAACCTGCAAATCCGCCTCATCGAGATCAGAGAGCATCTCTTCCATATGATGGGCGAGATCAGCCAGATCCTCGAAACCCATGGTGGAGGACATTCCCTTCAGGGTATGGGCATACCTCAAGAGCTCGTCTAAAGCTGCTTGATTGCCAGGCTCCTGCTCCAAGTGCCAAAGGCAGCGCTTTAGATTGGAAAGATGCTCGCGGCTCTCCTCCAGGAACACGTCCAGGTATTGTGACATATCGATGGTGGTCACTTGAAACACCTCCGGGTCATTGCATGCTGGCGAGGCTGCGGCAGCAACCCCTGCACAGTTACAGCGTTAACCCCGATATCACTGCATAAAAGCCTTTTCAACCGCTTCCAGGACTTTCTCGGGTTGAAAGGGTTTTACAACAAAATCAATCGCCCCGGCTTGTATAGCCTCGATTACCATGGCCTGCTGTCCCATGGTACTGCACATAATGATACGGGCTTCAGGATCTAAGGCTTTGATCATTTTAAGCGCTGCAATGCCGTCCATCTCCGGCATGGTGATGTCCATAGTTACCAGATCCGGCTTGAGCTCTTTATACTTCTCCACTGCGGCTATGCCGTTTTCCGCCTCTGCAACCACCGCATAGCCGTTTTTGGTCAGGATGTCTTTTATCATCATCCTCATGAAAGGGGCATCATCAACGATTAATACATTTTTGGACATAGTGAGCCTCCCTGCCTCATAGCGAAGTTTATCAACCCTGTCGCAAAAAAGCCCCTCTCTCAGGCCTGCTTACGCAATTGTATAAATTGTGTAAAATTATGGTCTTTTTGTTTCGTTTGACCCCAGTTTTGAATCCCCGGTTAACGCATTAATCGATAAGACTCAAATGCTCAGATGCTCAAATATTCGTATTCGAACTCGCCCGGAGCATAGCGGGTGACGGTTTCGTTCTGGTCAATGGCATATTTACGGGAAGCAGGGGTTTGGTCATAAGCACCCGCAGTGCTGTCGACTGTCCTCTTCCTATATTACTGCCAGTTCCCGGGGCGTAACCAAGCGACGGTGTGGCGCCTGACTTTGATTATGCCAACGCTGCGGATAAACGCCGTGCCCAAAATCATAGCCCCGGCAGCTATGCTTGCCCTGGCATTGGTCTCACAGTCCGGATGGTTAATATCACATTGACCATCTCATATCATATTGGCTTTGGAATTAGCAACCTGGCCCTGTTCATCGGCATGAGGATGGCCCGGCTGATAAGCCTGCTTAAAAGTGGCTTCACCTGCAAGCCGATGTATCTGCGCCGGCAATATGGTCGGCAGAAACTTCTTTAGCACAGCAGCTTAAGTCCATAGCCCTATTGAGCAGGGACTGAGTTCCTGATTTGAATACACCGCTGTGCAGCATGGCCTCATTTAGAAAATTAAACCAATGCTTCTACTTACACTCCCAAAACTCCTGCAATTATTGGCAGAAACATCACACCGCTGCGCAATTTTACAAAATATGCGGTGTTTATACCCGCAGAATATGACACTTGATTGGTCTCGCGGTCCAAAGCAAAAAAGGGCGGGATGGGGCTTCCGCGGAAACGAAGCCTTACTCCCGCCCTTACCGCACACTGAAGTCAGCAGGGTGCTGCAGGACTATTTTCCCAATTCTTCAAATATGTAATCATTTAATACCTTTATATAAGTGCCCTTCATGCCCAGAGAGCGCGATTCGATAACCCCTGCACTCTCAAACTTCCTCAAGGCGCTGACAATGACCGAGCGCGTGATCCCGGCTTTGTCAGCCACACGGCTGGCTACCAGCAAACCCTCGCTGCCGTTCAACTCCTTAATGATATGCTGTATGGCCCCTTTCTCAGAAAAAGACAGTGAAGCCAGGGCGATCTGCACTGAGGTCTTCTTACGGGCCTGCTCTTCAACCCGCTCTGAGGTCATGCGCATGATCTCATTGGCTACTACAATAGCGCCGTATTCAGCCAGGACAATGTCTTCCTCTATAAACCGGCTGTTTTTATCTCTGACCAGGACCAAGGTTCCAATCCGCTTGGCACCCCCAAATATCGGAGTAATAGACCAGATATGGTCTGAACAGTCGCAGTCCCCGCTGTTATAGCCGAATATGCACTTGCGGCCCTTTTCCAAAACCATATTGATCTGGGTTTCCTGAATATTTTTGAACTCCTGGTTGAAGCTTTCCGGGAAGCGCTCGGCATGGTAAATCAGCCTTTCAATGTCAGCACAAGCTGTATCCGGATGAAAGGCGTAGCCGGCAATTTGCCCGCGGCGGCCTACGATGAAGACGCTACACTCCAGATTGTGCGACAACACCTCACAGATCTCGTAAAAATTGACCGGATGGCCTCCAATTTTTTGCAGGGTTTTGTTAATGGAGCGCGATTTTTCCAAAAGCGTTCTCCCCATACACACGACCTCCTACAATATAAATCTGCTCAGATCCTCATCCTGCATAATTTTGTCCAGGCGCTGCTTGACAAAGGCCTGATCGATTACAATTTGATGTCCCTGCATATACGGGGCATGAAACAACAACTCTTCCAGAACCTTTTCCATGATGGTGTGCAGGCGGCGGGCACCGATGTCTTCAGTACGCTCATTGACCTGAGCGGCTACCGCCGCAATATAATCAATGGCTTCCGGGCTGAAATCGATCTTTACCTCTTCTGTGGCCAGAAGGGCTGTGTATTGCTTGAGCAGAGAATTATGGGGCTCAGTCAGGATGCGCTTCAGATCCTCTTTGGTGAGAGTCTGCAGTTCGACCCGAATGGGAAAGCGTCCTTGCAGCTCAGGGATCAAATCCGAAGGCTTGTTGACGTGGAAAGCCCCGGCGGCTATGAACAGTATATGATCGGTCTTGACCGCACCATATTTAGTCATAATGGTGGAGCCTTCCACTATCGGCAGAATATCCCGCTGCACCCCGCCCCGGGATACATCCGGGCCATAACCCTCCTCCCGGCCTGCTATCTTGTCGATTTCATCGAGGAATATTATGCCATCCTGTTCGGTACGGTTTATAGCGATGCGGTATACCTCATCCATATCGATCAAGCGCCCGGCTTCTTCATTAGTCAATATCTTGCGGGCCTCGCTGATGGTCATTTTTCTCTTCTTGCGCTTGGCAGGCATCAGATTGCCGAACATATCCTGAAGGTTGATGCCCACCCCTTCCATGCCTGAGCCGGAGAAAACCTCCATAAAGGAAGGGTTTTTTTCCTCAACTTCAATCTCTACTATGGTGTCCTCCAATTCCTGTCGGGAGATCTTTTGCCGCAGGATCTGACGCTGCTGTTCCACCGACTTGGGCTCCTGCTCCTCCTCCTGGACAGGTTGCTGCTGGGCGCCGCCTAAAAACAACTCCAGCGGGTTTATAGCCCCGAGGCTTTTCTTCTTGCGCGGCAGGAGGTATTCCGCCAGGCGCTCCTCGGCCAGCTGCCGGGCCCGATCCTCTACTTCCTTCATTTTTTCAGCTTTTACCATGCGGACCGCAGTTTCCACCAGATCTCTGACCATGGAGTCGACATCCCGGCCTACATAGCCGACTTCGGTGAATTTGGTGGCTTCCACTTTGATAAAAGGGGCTTTGACCATTTTCGCCAGGCGGCGGGCAATTTCAGTCTTGCCCACACCGGTAGGTCCTATCATGATGATGTTTTTCGGATATATCTCTTCCTGCCAGTCAGGGCTCAGCAGTTTTCTGCGGTAGCGGTTGCGCAAGGCAATAGCTACCGCTTTTTTAGCCTCCTCTTGACCGACGATATATTTGTCCAGTTCGGCCACAATCTGTTTGGGCGTAAGGTTGTGCACGAGCTACCTCCTCACCTGTCCATTCAAGCGATAGTCTCTACGGTTATGTGATGGTTGGTGTATACACATATGTCGGCAGCGATGGCAAGAGCCTGCCGGGCAATCTCTTCGGCATCCATATCGGTATGCCTCACCAGGGCCCGGGCTGCTGCCAGGGCATACGGTCCCCCCGAACCTATAGCCGCTACCCCATCGTCCGGTTCGACCAATTCGCCATTGCCCGAAATCAACAGCATCTTTTCCCGGTCAGCAACAATCAGCAAGGCTTCCAGCCTTCTCAATACCTTGTCACTGCGCCAGTCGCGGGCCAGTTCGACCCCGGCTCGGGTGAGATTTCCTCCGTATTGTTTCAGTTTCTCTTCAAAGCGCGTCAAAAGCGTAAAGGCGTCCGCTACAGAGCCGGCAAAACCGGCTATAACCTGTCCTTCATAGAGGCGGCGGATCTTGTTGGCGGTCTGCTTCATAATCGTATTCTGGCCAAAGGTAACCTGGCCGTCACCGGCAATAGCGGTTTTGCCGCCTTTTTTCACTGCAACAATGGTTGTACCCTGAAACATGTCTACCTCCTGGGCAGGGTTCGGTTATGAACCCGCTTGATGTCCTCTTTGGTCAGATGGGTGTATATCTGCGTGGTGGACAGTCTCACATGCCCCAGCAGTTCCTGCACCGAGCGCAGGTCAGCCCCCTGGTTGAGCAGATGAGTGGCAAAAGTATGCCTTAAGGTGTGCGGGCTGACCCGGGCGTTGATGGCCAGGGCATCAACGTATTTATTAATGATATTCCTTACCCCCCGAACTGATAACTGCCCGCCAAACCTGTTCAAAAACAATGCTTTGGAGGCCTGGCGGCTTTTGCCGGCCAGGCTTGCCCGCACCTTCAGGTAGCGGCTTAACCATTCTGATGACTGTTGGCCCAGAGGAACGATACGATCCTTGCCACCTTTACCGCTTACCCTGACCAGGCCTTGCTGCTGGTTGAGGTCGGCAACCGTCAGACCAACCAGCTCAGACACCCGAATACCCGTGGCGTAGAGCAGTTCCAGTAAGGCACGGTCGCGCACGCCCAGAGGGGTGGAGATATCAGGGGCTTCAATCAGCCGCGCTACTTCAATGGGATACAGGAAGTTAGGCAGGCGCTGATCCTGTTTGGGGGTGGCTACCGCGGCGATAGGATTGCTGGGCAGTAAGTTCTCCCGACACAGGTAGCGCACGAAGGAGCGCAGGGCGGCCAGCTTTCTGGCCACAGTGGAGCGCTGCATGCCCTGATGCTGCAGCAAGGCCAGATAATCGCGCACCGACTTGTGGTCAATGGCGTTTATCCTGAGTTCCTCGACATCGGTGCCCAGGCGCTGGGCGAGATATCTGCAATATTGCTCCAAATCAGTGCGGTAACTGACCAGGGTGAGCTGGGAGGCATTTTTAACCACCCGCAGGTGGTTTATATAATCATCAATATAAGCCGAAATCATAAGGCTTCACCTGAATTGCTTATCTAAGCACAAATGCTAGCATAAATAGCAGACTTTTACAATGCGTTTTACAACAATTCAGAAAACTTGCGCAAATCGTACAGGGATCTGGTCATATAGGCTTGATTTCTTCGCTTTTTGTCCTTAATTCTCTGTGGCATATCGGGCAAAAGACCGTAATTGGCATTCATAGGCTGGAATTTGCCGGGGCTTACAGTGGTTATATGATGAATGAGGGCCCCCAGCATGGTAGTACGCGGCAGTGTCAAGGGCTCTTTTCCCTGAAGATAGCGGGCCATGCTTATCCCTGCCCATATACCGCTGGCAGCCGATTCCATATAGCCCTCCACACCGGTGAGCTGTCCGGCCAAAAACAGACCCGGGCGGGATTTGAACTGCAGATCGCCATTTAAACATCTGGGGCTGTTGATATAGGTGTTGCGGTGCATCACCCCGTAGCGCACAAATTCAGCGTTTTTCAGGCCCGGTATGAGGCGAAAGACCCGCTCCTGCTCGCCCCAGCGCAAGCGGGTTTGAAAGCCTACCAGCCCCCATAGATTGCCTTCCTGATCCTCCTGACGCAGTTGCACTACCGCATAAGGAGGCGGACCGCCTTCCGGGTCAGCAAGCCCTACCGGGCGCATGGGGCCAAAACGCAGGGTATCCACCCCGCGGCGGGCCATGAACTCGATAGGCATGCAGCTTTCGAACACCATCCCCTGATCGGCAGCGTGCGGCTCCAGGGCATCGGCTTCCAGCAAGGCCTGGTAAAAGGCCAGGTATTCCTCTTTGTTCATCGGGCAGTTGTAATAATCCGCACTCCCCTTGCCGTAGCGTGAGGCTTTGAAGACCCTTTGCTCATCCAGGCTGGCCCGGGTAACGGTTGGGGCTACCGCATCATAAAAATAGAGGTTTTCCTCGCCGCTGATCTCCTGCAAGGCTAGGGCCATGGCCTCTGAGGTCAGTGGGCCGGTAGCGATGATACAGGGATGCGCCGGTATGGAGCCTGCCTCCTCTCTGCGAACGCTTATCAAGGGGTGCTGCCTTATCCTCTCGGTTACCAGTCGGCTGAACTTTACCCGGTCAACCGCCAGGGCCGAGCCGGCTGGAACCCTGACCATCTCAGCACAGTCCAGCAACAGAGAACCCAGGATCCTCATCTCCATTTTGAGCAAACCCTGGGCGGTGTCCGGTTGTTCGGATTTCAAGGAATTACTGCAAACCAATTCGGCCAGATCCCCGCTCTGATGAACCGGGGTTTGCTTGTCAGGCCGCATCTCCCAAATGGTGACCGCAATGCCCTGTCGGGCCAATGCGTACGCTGCCTCGCATCCGGCCAGGCCTCCGCCAATCACATCAATCTGCACCGTGCTTCCTCATTTCTCGATATATTTGCACTGCTGGTTCTGGCATACCGCTCGTTTGGATTTGTCGGCGGCAGGCTTTTCCACCATGACCTGCCCGCATTGGGGGCATAATTCACCGGTGGGCTGATGCCAGGATACCAAATTGCAGTCCGGATAGTTGCTGCAGCCGAAAAAGCGACGACCTTTCCTGCTCTTTAAACTGACGATATTCCCGCCGCACAACGGGCATTTTACCCCTACCTCCTCATTGATGGATTCGGTGTGCCGGCAGTCGGGAAAACCGGAACAAGCCAGGAACTTGCCGAAGCGCCCGTGTTTGATAAAAAGCGGTCGGCCGCATTTGGGGCAGGATTTTCCGGCTTCCTCATCCTTTATCTCCACCTTGCCGATCAGTGCTTTGGCTTTTTCCAAATCCTCGGCAAACGGCTTATAAAAATCGGCTACCACCTGACGCCAATCCAATTTGCCCTCTTCGATCTGGTCCAGCTCTTCCTCCATCTGAGCCGTGAATTCCACATCCATTATTTTAGGGAAATTGGCTTTTAAAAGATCCACCACAATGAATCCCAATTCTGTAGGAACAAACTGCTTATTTACCCTTTCCACATAGTTTCTCTTTAGAATCGTATCTATGATTGGGGCATAAGTACTGGGGCGGCCGATGTTGTTTTCCTCCAACAATTTCACCAGACTGGCCTCGGTAAAACGCGGCGGCGGCTGGGTGAAATGCTGTTCCGGGTTAAGGGCCTTAAGGGTTAAAGCCTGATTCTCGGTCAACTCCGGTAGGGGCTTGCCAGCATCCTCTTCTTCACTGTCAGTGTAGACCTTTTTATACCCCGGAAATTTCAGCTGTGATGAGGTAGCGCGCAATCCGTACTCTCCGGCTTTGATATCAACGGTTACGCTGTCATAGACCGCCGGGGTCATCTGACTGGCCACAAAGCGCTCCCAGATCAGCTTATAGAGCCGGTATTGGTCGCGAGTCAGGCTGTCTTTGACGCTTTCCGGGGTACGCGACACCAGGGTCGGGCGGATAGCTTCATGGGCATCCTGCGAGCCTTTTTTGCTCTTGTATTCATTGGGCGTTGAGGGTACGTATTCAGAACCGTATTGTGCCGCGATAAACTGCCGGGCTTCCTGCTGCGCGACGCTGGCTACACGGGTGGAATCGGTTCTGAGATAGGTGATCAGGCCAACCGTGCCCTCTTTGCCTATCTCCAGGCCTTCGTACAGTTCCTGCGCTACCTTCATGGTGCGTTTGGAATAAAAATTCAAGCGCTTGCTGGCCTCCTGCTGCAAAGTGCTGGTAGTGAAGGGCGGGCTGGGCTTCTTGCGTTTTTCCCTTTTCTCTACTCTGGCTACCGAAAAAGAGACTCTTTCCAAATCCTTTACAATCTGATCCTTCTGCTCTTCATTGCTGATCTCGATCTTGTTATCCTGATATGAGTTCAACTTGGCAGTGATGAGATGCTTATCCTGGTCAGCCAGATCAGCATATATGGTCCAGTACTCTTCCTTCACGAATTGTTTAATCTCTTCTTCCCGTTCGCAAATCAGCCGCACAACCACCGATTGCACCCGGCCGGCGCTCAGGCCTTTGCGAACCTTGCTCCACAGCAAAGGGCTGAGATTATATCCTACCAGGCGGTCCAATACGCGCCGGGCCTGCTGCGCGTTGACCCGGTCCATATCTACCGGGCGCGATTTCTTGATAGCCTGCATCACCGCATCCTTGGTTATTTCATGAAACTCGATACGGCATTTGCTGCCTTCAGGTATCTTTATGGCATTCTGCAGGTGCCAGGCGATAGCCTCGCCTTCCCGGTCGGGGTCAGTTGCCAGTAACACCCGGCTGGCTTTGGCGGATTCATCCTTTATTTCTTTAAGTATATCCCCCTTGCCCCGGATGGTAATATACTGGGGTTCAAAGGATTTTTCGATGTCGATGCCCAATTTGCTTTTGGGCAAGTCTTTGATATGCCCTACTGAAGCCTTTATCTTATAGGTTTTCCCCAGGAATTTTCCCAATGTTTTGGCCTTGGCGATCGATTCCACAATGACCAGGGTGCTGCCCGCCAATCATATCACCTCTCCAGTGTATTTGTTAATGCTAGCCAAGCTTTACATAGTAATTGCCCGGCAATGATTGTACTATACCTTCTAACTCCAGCTTTAGCAAGGCCAAGCTTAAATCGCTGTGGTTCAAACCGGTTAAACGCAGGAGTTCGTCGCGGTGGCATTTCTCATAGCCCAAATGCATTAAAACCAGGCTTTCTTGCTCTGCGTACATGGGCAAGAGGGGTTGCACCAGGCTTTTATCCTCTTTGGCTGCCATAGCCCACCCCGGGAACTCCTCCAGAACATCCTCCACACAGGTCACCAGCTTGGCGCCCTGTTTTATCAAGTTATTGGTCCCGGCACTGTACGGGCTCTTTATCGGGCCGGGAACAGCAAACACCTCGCGGCCTTGTTCAAGGGCAAAATCAGCGGTGATCAAAGCCCCGCTCTTTTCTCTGGCCTCCACCACCAGGACCCCCAGCGCAAGCCCCGAAATAATGCGATTGCGCAGGGGAAAATGGTTGGGCAAAGGTGGGGCGTCCCAGGGGAATTCGCTGATTACCAATCCCTTTTGGCATATTCGCTGGTATAAATCCAGGTTGTCACGCGGGTAGACGATATTTATGCCGCTTCCCAGCACACTGATGGTGGTGCCTCCAGCTTCCAGGGCACCAAGGTGAGCCTGGCTGTCTATTCCCCGGGCCAGTCCGCTGATGATGGTCAAGCCCTTTTCCGCCAATTGATAAGCCAACTCCCGGGCCACTTTGCGCCCATACTGAGTGGCCTTCCTCGAGCCTACGATGGCCACGCCCGGCCCCTGCCCCAACTCAACCTGCCCGCGACAGTAGAGCAGTTGCGGCGGGTTGGGTATGTTTTTCAGGGCGGCAGGATAACGCTCCTCACCCAGCACAACGATATCAACCGCCTGGCTGTTCATCATCTCACCTATGCTAAGCGGATCAAGGCCTCGGCATCTCTCTATAAAGGCCTCAACTGCAGCGGGCGGCAAAAAGCGCTCTAAAGTTGAGCGGGGGGCGGAAAAAAAAGCCTCAAGATCTGAAAACTCAGCCATGATGCGTCTCAGGCTGTTATTGCCCACCCCCGGGGTGCCATGCAGTATGCTCAGCCTGCCTTTTTCGGCACTATCCATGTCAAACCTCATTTTTTCTTATTGCTTTTAAGCAAATGTGGCAGGTACTATTTTCCAGTCTAAGGCCATTGATAACATAAATATTTTCTTACTTCAAGTCCAATATTCCATAGTACCCCAGCATGCTCATTATTTGCTTAAGGGTTTAAACCGCCTGCGGGGAAAAATAATGCTGTAGATTCAGGCAACTGCTTGCTAAAGAAAGGAGTGAGCACATTGCTGTTCGATATAATGGATCGCCGTAATTCCATGATAAGGAAAATCATGGGCAATAATAAAGCCGACCCCGGCACTTTTAGCTTCCTGGAGCCTGGCTGGTGGGCATTGCACGCTGCTGCCATCAGCGGTCTTTATATCCTGGCCAAACGGGCGGGAAGAAACGACTGCTATTAATCGCTGCGTAAAGGCGGTTGGCTGCCCAACTCGCTTTCCCCTCTGAGCGTTAAAAGCCCGGGAGGCGGTCTGATGATCGCCTCCTTATATTTTGCATATTTGACATAATCCGGCTTCTTTTTACATATTGAGGAAGGCCTGCGACTTTTGCTTAATCCTTACGATAATTAATATTTTCAGTCAATCTTTACGATAAATAACAATATACGTTAATATTAATATTACGTTAACATAAAATCCATTTGTTTTTGGGGAGTTTGTGGATGCTGTTAATCCTGCTCAATTATACCGTGCTAATCATATACTTATTCATGGGTTTTCATGCTTATAATACTAACCCCCGTGAAAAGCTCAATCGTCTTTTTCTGGCGGTATGTTTATCATTTGCCCATATTAGCTTCTTCGAGATGATGGTATCAAGCTCCTCAAGCCCTGCCGACGTCTATCTGCTTGACCAAATGGCGGAATTAGGCTGGCTGAATTACCCGGGATTGCTGTTGACTATGTCGTTCATTGTCAGCCATAAAGGGAGATATGTGGATAAACCTTACAAACAGCTGGCGGTACTACTGCCCGGGATACTTTTCACTTTATACGAACTGTTTATCAATGATTACTCGCTGCAGAACCATCCGACTTACCTGCTGATGGAACAAATCCAATACGCTTACATTTACTTTTATGTGCTGCTATGCTTGATACTGCTTTTCAACTGGAAACGCACCGCCAAATCCAAAAGGGAAAAAAAACAATCTGCCATAATATTCAAGTTTTCAGTAATTACCTTCGTTATCGCGGTATTTAATGACCAAGTACTTGCCAGGACCATACCATCTTATCCCAGCGTCGATCAATTCATATTTCTTATTGTGATATTTGTCATCTGGTATGTCAGGCATAAATACCGCTTTATGAGCGTATCTGCACTTATCAGCGCTGAAGATATAATTGGGAAAATCAATGAAATTGTGCTGGTTTGCACCCCGCAGGGCGAAATTTCAGACATGAATCCAGCTGGTGAACGGGCTTTAGGTTATGAAAAAAAGCAAGTGCTGGGGAAACCGATCAATCGCATTATCAATCTGGATTTTCAGGATATTTTGCGGGAGGTGGAGGGCAAGCCCGATCATGTTTGGGAAGAAGAGCTTTTTCTCAACATCGAGCAGGGCCAGGTTTTGCCGGTCAATGTGAGCGCCTCTTCCATCAGGGACAACAGCGGCGAACTGATAGGGATTTTACTCATCTGCCAGGACAGAACCATGGTCAGAGAGCTGCAGGCGGAGATAAGGCGGCGTAAAACCAAGGAGCGCCAGCTCGAGTATTTAAGCCTGCACGATCCCCTGACCGGGCTTTATAACCGGACCTATTTCGAGCAGCAAATGCAGCAGATAAAAGGCGGCTGCAGCATCATCATATGCGATATTGACGGGTTAAAGCTGATCAATGACTCTTATGGGCATGAGGCCGGTGACCAGGTGCTGATTAAAGCGGCCGCACTGATACACTCTGCACTGGGTCCATCACTGCACCCGGCGCGCATAGGTGGGGATGAATTCGCGGTTTTACTACCTCATAATGACAGAGATCGGGTTCTGGAGATCTGGGCGTCCATGAATGAAGCGGTAAGGCAATATAACAGCAAAAATCCCCAGATTATGATCAGTATTTCGGTTGGATTTGCGGTGTCGGGTCCCGATGCGGTAGATATCAATAAGCTGTTTAAAGAGGCCGACGACAGTATGCAACGGGAAAAACTCAACCATATCCAGAGTTTCAGGAGCAGTATGGTGCAGGGCATGATGAAGACCCTGGAGGCCCGCGATTTTCTGACTGAAGGCCATGCCGAGCGGATACGTGAATTAATCTGGAAACTGGGCGTACATGCCGGTTTGGGGGCTGATATACTGACCAATCTGCAGCTTTTGGCCCAGTTCCATGATATCGGCAAGGTGGGCATTTCTGATAAACTGTTGTTTAAACCGGGAATTCTAACCGAAAGAGAAAGGCTGGAAATGCAGCGCCACAGTGAAATCGGCTATCGCATCGCCCAATCGATTCCCTTTTTGAGCAATATTTCAGACCTGATATTAAAACATCATGAGCGCTGGGACGGCAGCGGTTATCCCCTGGGCATCAAAGGCGAAGATATACCCCTGGAATGCCGGGTTTTGGCCATAGTCGATGCTTTTGACGCCATGACTAATGGCCGGCCTTACCGCAAAGCCATGTCGGTAAAAGAAGCCTTAGAGGAGATTGCCAGGAATGCCGGAACCCAGTTTGATCCCGTGCTGGCGGAAAAATTCCTGCAAATGTTCAACAAGAATAAGAACCGGGAAACAGCTGCTTCTAATATAATAACTACAGTGAAATAAAGCTATTTAATCATTACCGTCTGCTTACTGCCATACCCCTGGCATTGGTAAAAATACAGCATTTCCTTTTCCATCCCGGGTACATCAGCTAACAGCTGTTATCTGATATCATAAGTGTTTTCAATTCGGTGCTGCACACCCATAATGGGGCAGAATCCCCTCACCACCAAACAGCACATCAATGTCAACCCTGTGCTGTAAGCCCCCAATTGCTAAGAAGCCACATCATCACCCGGACGCAACAGCATCCTGACGGCACGATTTTGTGTTAACATGAAGGGAGAGGCTTAGACCTGCAGCTATTCAAGTATTGGGGTTGTACTCAAGGGGAGAAGGGGTTTTTCGGTTAATGGTTATCGGCATTGATATAGACAACACCATCACCCACACCACCGAGACGATCATGCATTATGCCAGGATATTTGGCGAACAGCGGGGGCTTAATACTACACCCGACCCGCGTTATTACTACCTGGAAGATACCCTGGGCTGGGATAAAGCGGTGGCGGAAGAATTCCTTTCCCATTACCTGGGCTGCATTTATCGTGACATGCTGCCCAAAGAGCAGGCTGTGGAAGTGATCCAGGAGTTGAAGCGAGAGCATGAGATCATACTAATAACCTCTCGCAACCGGCAGTATCCGGAGGTGGAAAAGATCACCCGGGAATGGCTGGACCAAAACGGCATTGCGTATGATCGGCTGATCCTCAACGCCACAGGGAATATGCATTATTTCAGCAAACTGGTGGTTTGTCAGCAAAACCGGGTCAATCTCATGATTGAAGACCATCACGACCTGGTCAGTGAAATATGCGGCCATATACCGGTGATCATGTTCGACTATCCCTATAATCGCCATGTGAACGCCAATAATGTCATTCGTGTAGAGCATTGGAATCAGGTGCACAAGTGGGTAAAGGCATGGAAATAGCAATCCGCAGCATACTTTGCCAATGATGCTAGGCAACCTGAACGGGGAGGAAGGCATGGCTATAAAAACCGCCCGTTTCAATACCGCAGTCACGGTTGAGGTCGATTACAACGCTTGTATTCATTGCGGCCGGTGTGCTGAGGTGTGTAAAGGCCAGCCGCTGTTTATGGCGGATGGGAAGCTCAAAATCGACCAGGAGCGTATTTTCGGCTGTATCGGCTGCGGGCACTGCATGTGTGTTTGTCCGCAGGAATGCATACAGGTCCGGGGGCGCGATATAAACCCTCAGGATGTGCTGCCCATGCCGGAAAAGGCTGACCTTCCCGGCTATGAGCAGTTATATGCCCTGTTATTGTCCCGGCGCAGCGTTCGCAGTTTTCAGAATAGAAGAGTCGAACCGGAAAAGATCGCTTTGATTATTGAGGCCGTGTCTACCGCTCCCATGGGCTTGCCGCCCAGCGATGTGGAGGTTTTGATCCTGGACGGCTTTGACAAAGTGCAGCAGTTCGCTGACGATATCATCGCTGTGATCAGGAAATCACGCTGGTTCTTTTCTCCCCTCATGACCGCATTGCTCAAGCCCTTTTTCGGCAAGGAATACTCGGAATCGGTTGATACCTTCATCCGCCCCGCGGTGGATCTGTTTGTGCAAGAAAAGGCCAAAGGTCAGGATGTTCTGTTATACCATGCCCCTCTGGCGATGTACTTCCATGCCTCACCTTATGCCGACCCGGCGGACAGCATAGTAGCTGCCACCTATGCCATGCTGGCGGCTCAGTCTCTGGGGCTGGGCAGCTGCATGATCGGCACCCCGCCGTTTTTTATCAAATACAGCCGGGAATTCAAGCAGAAATACCGGCTGCCGCCCAAGAACCAGCCCGGAATAGTGGTAATTTTCGGATATCCGCAAATAGAATTCAGCAAAGCCCTGCAGCGCCGCCTGGGCAAGGTCACCTACCGCTAACCCCGGGGAACGGCTGCATTGAGCCCAGGCAAAATACGGATTTATCCTGTTAAAGCCTGATCATGCATATATCTCCGGTTGTTAAATACTGGTTATAAACCGTATAATTAATTTATATGCATACAAATTCTAATTAAGGAGGAAGAACATTGAAAAGGATTGCCGCCGGAATTCTGATCCTGATGTTTGTGCTGCTGTCTGTGCCAGTAACGGCAGTCGCCGCCGAGCCCCCCAAACAGGCCTTCATCGATTATTATAGCGACTACCTGATACAATCCTTCAACCTGCAGCAACAGGTTATGGGGGCGATGGCAGAAAATACCGTGCAGTTGCGAACCGATGCCAGTGTTGCAGAATGCCAGGTTGTTTTGGATGATGGCACCACTATGAGCAACATCCCGGCCAATGCTTCACTATCACTCGATTTCAGCCTGGCTCAAGAAAAAGCCAGCTGCGCTTTCCAGGGCCAGCTTTTTGAAAACGCGGTTGAGGGACAGGTCTATTTCAGGGGAGGCGAAATCATTGTGCCCCGTGAAACCATACAGTCCCTGAGCGATGCAGGTCTCGACTTTTCCGAGCTGGGGGATCTCAGCCAACTGCCTCAATATGTAGTCTATCCCCTGGGATTGAGTGCTCAGGAACAGGCTGCTTTCAATACGGCTTTAAACCAGAGTTTTAACTACCAGGAAGAACAGCTGCAAAGCATGACAGAGCTCTTGGTGGAAATCCTGCAGATCATACCCGACGGTTGTTATTACTATGAGCAAAAATATGCAGTTTTGGACCTGACCCGGATTGCCAGGGATCCCGGCCAGCTGCTCAACAACCTTAAGAGCCACAGCGAGAGCCTGAGCGATAAATTTATTGGCACATTAATGAGCCCCCCCGAATTACAGAATGATCCACAATTCCAGAGTCAGATAGCACAGATCAAAACTGAGATGGTTGCAGCCATAAATAACCTGACCATGGCCGATCTAAAGAAATTCCAGCAGGAAATACCGTTCACCCTGAAGAAGGGCAAACTGCACGCTTCCCGGGATCGTTTCAAAACCTCCCTGGAGGTCGCGGGAACAATAGCTGATCATGCCATGGTTTTGGCTATGAATAGCGATGCGCGCTTATTAGGCGATACGATGACTTCAGCAGAAGAGTATAAACTGTCTGTACAGGCTGCGGATTATGATCTGGATATCAACCTGTCAGCCTACAGCCGCCTGAATCCGAATCAAGCCGGCTGTAATATGACCTTATCCGGACAGTTCCAGGAGGGCGAGCAGCCGGACGAGGTGGCGGCCATAAACAGCCTCAGCGGTACGGTGAATCTGGATTTGGTCCTGGATTGGTCGGGGAAAGGCATCATAAAGACCCCGGTGCCGAATGCGCAGAACAGCATACGAGTTGAAGCGGATAATAACCAATCTATACAGGTTTACCTTGACGGGCAAAAAATATCCGTGTACGGAGCAGAACCGCTGGTATACAATGGGCGAACCCTGATGCCGGTATCGGTATTGACAGCAGCCCTGGGCGGCAGCACGGAATGGCAACCTCCTGACACCATTGTCCTGTCCAATGGGAGCGAAGAGCAGTTGGTGATGCGGCTTGATTCCACCAGCTATAAAATAGGTGCGCGGGAATACACCATGGAGGCCCCGCCCGTGCTGCGGGACGGCCGCACTTATGTACCGGTAAGGGTGACAGCCGAATACTTCGGGCTGTCGGTTATCTGGGATGCCAGCAGCCGCAGCGTCTACCTGGAGCGGCAGTAAATTTAATAAACTTACACAGAAACAGGAGGGGGGACGTTACCAGCGTCCCCCTATCTCTTTAAGCCGTAAATAGCGGTCTTTTGATACGATTTGCCCGGCTATGCCATCAACTCCGCCATCTGCTGCTCAGAGGGCTGGTTGGGTATAGTGGCGATAATCTGGCCTTTATATTCAAAAACACTGTAATCCCGGTCGGTAATCTCTCCGATCACAGCGGCAATACCATTTTGGGCCTTAACAGCAGCCAAAACCTCGTCAACATGCTGCGGCTCCACCTGCACCAGCATGCGCGCCTGGGTTTCACAAATCAGGATCTCTTCCGGGGTTATCTCCGCAGCTTTCACCGGCACCCGGTCAAGCTCAACTCTTGCTCCCAGTCCCCCGAAACGGGCTGATTCGCATACCGCAGCCCCTATGCCGGCAGCGCCCAGGTCAGAACAGGCTTTGATTTTTCCTGTAGCGAAGGCAGCCAGGGTGGCTTCCATTGTAGTCCGTTCCTCAGCAAAGAGGGCCAGGGCCGGTTGCATCACATCCACCAGACCAGCCCGATAAAGGGTGTCATTACCATCTGTGCCCGTCTCGCCAATGATTATAATCCTGTCCCCGGGTGATTTGGCCGGTTTGGTCAGCGGGCGTTCGGTGACCTGCTGGCCGATCACTGCCACCACCACTGCCGGAACAATGTCACTGAATGAGGTCGAAAAGCCTCCCCCGACTACAAACACCCCCATAGTCTCGCACATATCAGCCATGCCTTTGAGCATCAGGTTGATTCTGTCCTGACTGGTCATTATTTCGCATTTTCCACAGGTGCATTGGCCGTCAAAGCCACAGGGACCGACAATTACCTCCTGCTCCAGGGGGCGGGTGCCGATAAAATCCAACAGGAACAGCGGTCTGGCACCCATAGCCACCACATCGCGCATGGCTCCGCCGGCCCCGGTCGCTGCCGCATCATAAGGACGGGGAACACTGGGCGAACAGTGGCTTTCCATTTTCGCAGCTATAAAGCAATCTGTGCCCGGTATATTAACCACCGCGGCATCGTCATTGGCATCCGGGCCAACCAGCACGGCCCCCGGCCACATTGTTTCAATTTTCTGATTTAGCTGTTTAAACAGACTAAAATCAATAGCCTTATCAATGTTGTGATGCAAGTGAACAAACAATGCGTGCATAAGTGCTTTCTCAACCGTATTCATTCCTCAGCCGCCTCCGTCTCCATTAAATTATTACTATTATCTGCTATACAAGTCATATCATCCCGGTCAACACACATATTCTAACAGTATATGCAAAAAACATCCAGTAAGAAGTGGATAGCTGGGAAAGACACAGGGAGAATGGTTGCAGGAGCCAGGACAGGAATACCATCCCCATGCCCCAGGGAACTGGGGGCCGGTTATAATTGCGCAATCTCCATAGCTGTATCACCAAATACATCGTGCACTTTTACTGCGATGTGAATGGGGGTCCTAGGCTTTTTACAACGGGTGGTTATGTGCAGCGGCAGGCTGCTGTCCGTGTGCCGACCCGACCTTATCACCTGCAGGTCGGAGTTGAAAACCTTGCCATCGTAATTGAGGTCGATCTCCCAAAAGTCTATATAGCTGTCCGCAGGGGCAGGCACGGCCTGCTGTGCCGGTGCATAGCTCTGTATCCCCACCTGCAGCAGTATATCCTGAGCATTAAAATCATTGCTCAGCAACGGCTTTAGCTCCAATTGGCCAGATTCCTGGCCGGAAGCCTCCATGCTCTCCACGGTGAAAGGCCGCGCCGGCATTCTGATCAAGCGCTTCATGGCAGTATCTATGGCAATGGGGCTGTTGTCGCAGGTTACCCAATAGCGGCCGCTTTTCTCACAAACCTCGGCCACGGTAGCCGAACCGGCATAGAAGTCCCCTACCAAATCGCCGGGATTGGAAGCGGCGGCGATTATTCGCTGCAAAAGCGCCAAAGGTTTCTGGGTGGGAAATTTCAGGTTTTCGTGGGCGGTAGGGCTGAGAATCTTGTTGATATCGCTCCACCAATCCTGCATCAGCGCGCCTTTGGAGTGCAGCTTATAGCGGTCTCCCTTGACCCTGGTAAGCCCCCTCTGCACCGTGCCCGGGGAATAAGGGCGATACTGCGGGTTGAAGGTATAATCAGGACCTTTGGCATACCATAGAATCAGATCGTGCTTGCGGTGAAAATGGCGCCTGGTTCCGGTACCGCCACCATAGCACCAGACGATTTCATTGATCATGGACTCAAGGCCAAAGATCTCATCGAGCAATACCTTTACGTAGTGGCTGACATGCCAGTCCATATGCACGAAAAGGCTGCCGTTATCTTTTAAGAGGCATTTTATCAGCTGCAGTCGGGGGTATATCTGCTCCAAAAAACGGTCCAGATCGCCCGGTCCGTTATCGCGAAATACCTGACGCTCCACCGCCTGAGGACTGTTCTTGTCACCGATCTCGATGCGCGACAGGTATTTTTGATGGCTTAAATATGGCGGGTCTATATAAATCAGATCGAACCTGTTTTCATAGCCATTCTGCAGCAAGAATTTCATTACATCCAGATTGTCGCCGAAATACATGTGGTTTTCCGGGGTGCAAGCGGGGCGCTGTCTTTCTTCCAGCCATAAACAGTTCTCCTCATAGACTGGATGCGGATATATGCGCGAGGTTGCCACCGGTTGTCCATCGTAAGAAATATCCGGCAGAGTATTCTGGCGCCCCTCCCAGAAAAGCCTAACCTTGTTGCCCGCCAAAATACTTCATCCTCCCCCACCATGAGTCAGGGTTTTTGCCATGCCGGCGTAAAACCCCAACCCCACAATGTCCTTTTACCGAATTGTAACATAAAAAGGTATTGACCACAGCAATGAGGCCAATCTATTCCACCGGGGTTTGAAGGCACACCAGATTGTGTATGGTAAACGCCTTGTCAACCGCCAGGTATTCCTGCGTTAAAGGCAGCAGCAAGCCCAGAATAGCCATCAGCAGAAACATGGTGATGATTCTATGGCTCATATTACAACCTCCCAAGGAAACTCAGATATATTTCTTGAGCTGCTTTAAGGCCGCTTTTTCCAGTCGGGACACCTGCGCCTGAGAAATGCCGATCTCATCGGCGACCTCCATCTGTGTTTTGCCGGCGAAAAATCTCAGCGATACAATATGCTTTTCCCGTTCATTCAGCTTTTTCATGGCTTCTCTGATGCTGATTTCCTCCAGCCACAGATCATCGGTGTTTTTGTCATCGCTGATCTGATCCATAACCAAAATCGGATCACCACCGTCATTATAAATCGGTTCAAAAAGCGACACCGGATCCTGTATGGCATCCAGGGCAAATACCACTTCCTCACGGGGCAGTTCCAATTCCTGGGCGATTTGCATCACAGTCGGCTCGGCGGAATTGTCCGATACCAGCCTTTCCCTGACCTGCAGGGCTTTATAAGCGATATCCCGCAGGGAGCGGGAAACCCGGACCGGATTGTTGTCGCGCAAGTAACGCCGGATTTCCCCGATAATCATAGGTACTGCATACGTGGAAAAGCGCACATTCTGGCCTAAATCAAAATTGTCAATGGCCTTTATCAGCCCGATACAACCCACCTGAAACAGATCGTCCACAAATTCGCCGCGATTGCTGAAACGCTGTATCACGCTCAAAACCAGGCGCAGGTTGCCCTGTATCAATTTTTCCCTGGCCTCCTGATTGCCTGCCTGCAAATCCTGAAACAACAGCCTCATCTCTTCGTTGCTCAAGACGGGAAGCTTGGAGGTGTTGACCCCGCATATCTCAACTTTATTGATCAAGCCGACATCTTCCCTTCATAATTACAATGGCAACTGATAAAAAATAGTGCTGTTTAAGCACTATATTCCCTTAATTAAATTGTTTACGGCTGGGTTCAGAATTATTCGCGCTTTAATGGTGACAGCCTTGAGGTCCACCTGCGTTATTCGATTTTGCGGATCTCGCGCTGCAGCCGTTTGAGGATCCTTTTTTCCAGGCGCGAAATATAAGATTGTGATATTCCCAGGATATCGGCCACTTCCTTCTGCGTCTTCTCCAATCCGTCCCCCAGGCCAAAGCGCAGCTGAATAATGGTTTTTTCCCGGTTGCTCAATTTGTGCATGGCCTGCCACAACAGGCTTTTTTCTACCTCATGCTCAATGCGTTTGTAAATCATGTCCCCGTCAGTACCCAGTACATCCGATAACAGCAGTTCATTGCCGTCCCAGTCGACATTCAGGGGCTCATCCAAAGAGACCTCGCTGCGGTTCTTCAAGTTGCGGCGCAGGTACATGAGGATTTCATTTTCAATGCAGCGCGAGGCATAGGTGGCCAATTTGATATTCTTCTTGGGCTCAAAGGTATTAACTGCCTTGATCAGGCCGATAGTGCCGATAGAGACCAGATCTTCAATGTTAATCCCGGTATTTTCGAACTTTTTGGCGATATACACCACCAGGCGCAGGTTGTGCTCGATAAGTTTGGCCTTCACCCCGGCATCACCCTGCTCTAGGAGGGCAATCAACCTCATCTCCTCATTTTCCTGCAGCGGTGGAGGCAGTACTTCCGTGGACCCGATATAATGGATAAACTGTGGTATCATCTTCATGATGTACAGCCTGATCAGATTCATCTGCCAGCTTTTTAACAGGCCTCTAATTTCCATGGCAATTCCTCCTATCCTTCCACCATGTCCGCAGGGATCAACAGCTGATAACTGCCCTGCGGATTCAAGCGCTCACGATAGATCCCTATCACCGTATTGGTGTGCATTATATCTTTGGTGCCGATATTCAATACCACCTCATCAGCACGAACCCCCAACAGCATCCCATTCTTTCTCCCAATAGAGGAAAACGGTATAAGTCTCAGGCGATTGGCCCAGCTGCTGGCTATGATCTGCTCTAACAGGGCTTCCTCGCTTGGCGCCTTTTCCACCAGGTTTTGCAGCTCAGGAGGAAGGCAGGGCTTTATTAACTCATATTCAGCCACAATCACCGGTTTGCTGGTGAGCGGGTCTTTTAGCGCATTACCCGTATCCACAAACCCGTGGCCGGTGCAGTGCTGTTTGCCAAATCTCAGCACTACCGGGAATTTCAACAGACCAGGCAATAAATGCTCTTTGATATAGCGCCCGGCAAACATCCCAATGGCCAAAGCGGCCAGCACTGCTACCACTATCCATATTGCCGGAAAGAACTGCACTGACCCGGTGCCGGCCAACAGTGATGAAAGGGCTATGGTTGCTCCGGCTACGGTGAAATTGATCAGGTAAAAATACAGCAGGATCTTGCTGTAATCCTGCCATCGCGCAGGTTTGATGGCCAGGGTCACCAGAATTACCGAAACCACAATCTTGCCGGTGAGGCTGAACAAGGCACTGCCTTGAAAGCAGAGATACCCTACCGCATAGGCTGCTCCCATCAGGGAAGCCACCGCTATGCGGGCATGATGTGGTTTAAGCCCGGACAGCCTGCTGGTTGCCCAGAGGATTATATAATCCATAATGAAGTTGTTGAGAAAAGTCAGATCCAAATAAACTGTAGGATGGTTCAATTCTTTTCACCTTTTTGATAAATTGGGCCGGTTCTATAGTTTAACAGGCTTTTTTCGCCATATACATTCATATGCCAAAACACCCAATTTTAAATACCCCACAGGTGAAGCTTTTGTTCACTATAAACATTCATATTCCCGCGCACTTCTCTACATGCTTAACAGATTATACCAGAGCAGGTGAATATAATTTGTTGGATTTGCCAGGGGTTGAGCCGCATTCTTATCCTATAAAAAACAAAAAACCGAGAATTCCCATTCCCGGTTTTACACACCTATTTTGTGGTATTGGGTTGTTGCGCCCTGCTATCTGCTGTCGGAACGCTTGCGGCTGCGTAAAAATGGCGGTATTTCGAGGTCACCCTTATCGGCAAAGGAGGGGGGACCATCAATGCCCGCTCTGCCTTTGGCGGTCTCGCCCAATCGCGGCTTGTAACCGCTGAAGCCGGTTGCTATTACCGTGACTCGCACCTCATCTTCCAGGCTCTCGATAATATTGGCACCAAAAATGATGTTAGCCTCTGCGTCCACTGCCTGGTGGATAATCTCCGCTGCTTCATAGATCTCGAACAGGGTAAGGCCTGCTCCCCCGCTGATGTTGAACAGTACCCCCTTGGCCCCGTCGATAGAGGTCTCCAACAACGGGCTGGATATGGCCATACGGGCCGCTTCCGCAGCCCGGTTTTCCCCTTTGGCGGTGCCGATACCCATCAAGGCCGAGCCGGTATTTTTCATTACGGTTTTCACATCCGCAAAGTCGCAGTTTATGATTCCAGGCACAGCGATCAGGTCAGAAATGCCCTGTACGCCCTGACGGAGGATATCGTCAGCGATGCGGAAGGCATCATTAAAAGCGGTATTCTTTTCCACCACCTGTAAAAGGCGGTCATTGGGTATGGTTATCAGGCTGTCCACTTCTTCATGCAGATTATGTATGCCGGTTTCCGCCTGCATATTGCGCTTGCGCCCTTCAAAAGTAAACGGCCGGGTGACAACCCCTACTGTAAGGGCTCCCAGCTCCCGGGCTATTCTGGCTATCACCGGAGCACCACCGGTGCCGGTTCCGCCGCCCATACCTGCGGTTACAAAAACCATATCGGCTCCCTGCAAGGCACGCTTGATCTCATCAGCATTCTCTTCAGCAGCCTTAAGGCCAATTTCCGGGTCAGCACCTGCGCCCAGGCCTTTGGTGAGCTTCTCACCTACCTGAATCTTCTTGTCAGCTTTGGACATCCACAGAGCCTGTGCATCAGTATTTACAGCTACAAATTCCACCCCTTTTAAACCGGCTTCAATCATGCGATTGATGGCGTTGTTGCCGCCGCCGCCGATTCCTATGACCTTGATATCAGCAAACTGTTGCATCTCTACGTCGAAATCTAATGGCATTAAATAACCTCCTCTGTCCTTTACCTAAAAAAATCCCTATACCATTCGCCCATTCTGTCAATCAAGGCTGACAGACCGCGTCTATTTTCAAATTTATAAGGTTGAATGTGCTGGGCGGCACAGATTAAACCACCCACCACCGCACCGTAGCAAGGACGCCGGTATTCGCCGGCCAAGCCTGTCACCCTATCGGGAGTCCCTAACCTTACCGGAATTCCCAGATATTCCTCAAACAACTCCGCTATGCCATTTAGCTCGGCACCGCCTCCGGTTACTACAATTCCGGCCGGTATCCTGTCGATAGCATCCATTTGCCGCAATTCCGCAAAGACCAGATGGGCAATCTCCAAAACCCGGGCGGAGATGATCTCGCTTACTAACTGCTGGGAAACCCGCTGCTCAACCTGGCCTTTAACATCCTTGATCACAACAACTTTATCATCATCGTCCGGGCAGGCCATCACCTCGCTGCGTTCTTTAAGACCGGCCGCTTCCTCCAACGAGGTTTTTAAAATAATAGCCAAATCCCTGGTAATATGCTCCCCTCCCAGGGGCAACACCGAGGCGCACAACAGGCTGCCCCGTTCAAATACGCTGACATCTACGGTACCTCCGCCGATATCGACTAAGGCCACACCCATTTCCATTTCAGTAGGCATCAAAACCGCCTCGGCGGTAAACAGCGGATTAAATACCAATGCTTCTATCTCCAGATTAATCCGGTTAGCACTGCGCTGCAGGTTTTGCACCGCAGCGAGGGCAGCGATAATAACAGTAATCTCTACTTCCAGACGGCTCCCCACCATGCCTACCGGTTCCTTGACTCCGTCATAGCCATCGATGATATATTGACGTTCCACCACCTGAACAATAGTCTTGTCAGGCGGAAGTGAGATGTTCCTGGCCGAATGCAGGACTCGGCTCTTGTCATCCTGGGATATCTCGTAGCTGGGGGTTCCAACTGCTACGACGGTATGATTATTTATTGTAGACAGGCTAATACCTGAAAACCCGATGGATGCACTGCTGATTTCAATGCCGGTCAGCCTCTCCAGGGCATTCAAAGCCTCTTCCATATCCTGCGCGGCTAACTCAATGTCAACTATATGGCCTTTTCTCATTCCCCGGGCAGGAATTGCTGATATACCCAAAACATTGATACTGTTTACTGCAACCACTTCAGCCATGGCGGCTTTGACAGTGTGGGTCCCTACGTCAAGGGCAACCACTATATGGCGGTTTTTAATAGTGATTCCCCCTCACTTTAACATCTACATAGAAATACCACAAAATCCTGATTATTCCTTCATTTTGGCCTTAATATTTTTTCATGAGATATCGACGAATTATCGCCAGATTTTGGAACAATCGTACCCCAAAGACCAATACTGCGGCCAGGTACAGGTCGACCCCCAGGCTGTCCCCCAAATAGGCCAAACCCGCCGCCAGCAAGGCATTTACCACAAAACCGGTGGCAAAAATAGTGCTGTCAAAGCCGTCTTCCATATAGGCGCGAATGCCCCCAAATACGGAATCCAACGCGGCCAGAATAGCAATAGACATATATTTTGCATACAATACCGGAAATGAGACCGGTATCTGAAATCCGATAAATAATCCTATCAACAAACAAAAAATAACTACCAACCACATCTTCTATTCCGCCTCATTCTTAAGGATTACCGGCTGAGCATGAGTGAATTTCATGGCCCCGCTGAAAGCAGGCAGCTCCAGCTTGTCGACCTTCTGCAGATTGGTTTGCACACCCAGAATCTTAATGGTTTCCAGGTGACCACCCCTGAGGTTCAAGCCGCTGGCCAACATTTCGGGATCACCGATGGCTTTAATCTCATAGGGTGGGGCAATACGCACCCAGTTTACCAAAATCAGGGTGCCGGCGCACCTGATCTCCGAAACCGCGGTCAGGCGCTCTCCATTTACAGCAATGGCTTCAGCCCCTGAAGCCCGCAATTCGTTGACCAGAGTCAATATGTCATAATCGTGTACAATTCCATAGTTGGGGTTTTCCCCCGATTGCAGGGTACGGTTGCTGTCATTCAGGGTCAAAATGATGCCGGGCCCGCTGACCGGGACCAGCCCAGCCGCCATATTGGCCTTCATGATCTCATCCTGCAGATCAGCCATGGCCTGGTCAACCTGGCGAATATTCTGCAGCTTATCCCGCAGCTCCTGCACTTCTTCATACAAAGCATCACGCTGTTTGGTCACTTCGATGAGGCTCTGGCTAAGTTCTTCCACCCTTCCCGTCTTGAGGCTTTCATTGATAGTCTTCTGGGTCTTGAACTGTATGGCTAACATAACACCAAGAATCAAGCATACTATTGCAATCGTTATCTGAGCATTCCGGCTTCGCATTGCACCATCACCTTTTTAGCTCTACAGGTTTAATCAAGCGTTTTTACAACTGGTGGCCCTTTAAAGCGCAAATCCACGTAGTTGAGCGGGGATTTGCCCTCTTTCTCAAAGTCTTTCTCTATATTTATTATCTGAATAAGGGATTGTACCTTATCTGAAAGCCTCTCTAAATCACCGAATAGGATCTCTGTCCCGTGATTGGTATATAAAATCACCTCTTTAGTCTCATTGACCCAGTGATAATCGGAGATGTCACCTCGGTTGGCAGTCGGAATGGCCTCCCATACCTGGCGAATAGCGGTAATTGCTTCAGGATCTACTGCTTGCCCCAATACTAATTGCTCAGGCTGCTTGTCCATAGTAATTATACAATATTGGTCGGGGGAAAAAGTGTTTAACTTATCGATGACAATGCCTTCCCGGTCAACGCACAAAAAACCACCCTGACAGGGGATCAAAGCCCAGGCCTGCCGTTCGCTGACCTGAATCTCAATGTGTCTGGGCCAGTGCCTGATTACCCTGACATCCTCAACCATGGGGTGCACTTTCAGGGCCCGGCTGATTTGCTGCCCATCGACCGAGATGATATTCATTCCGGTTTGCAGCCCGGAGAGCCTGATAACCTCTTCGGCTCCCAATTTATCCGCGCCCTGCACTGTGATCTTATCGATATAAAAAAAAGAACTGTGCACGAACAGAAATATAGAGAGGAGACTAACCAAAAGGAAAACCGTATACTTTACATACCACAGACTTTTCATAAACTGCCTCTGCCCCTAATTGCTGGATAGATTATAGCAGAATTCGGTGGTAAAATCATCTATCACTGGCCCGGATTCCTGTGGCTATTCTGATATGCAGTATACCATCTTAGGGTGCGGGCAGGCGCTGTATATCCGCGCCCAGCTTTTGCAGTTTGCAGTGCAGCTTTTCGTAACCACGGTCTATGTGTTCCAATTTACACACCATAGTTTCACCACGGGCCTTCAGCCCGGCCAAGACCAGGGCTGCCCCGGCCCTGAGATCAGTGGCTTCTACAGTAGCTCCTTCCAGGTACTCTCTTCCCTTGATTATGGCCACCCGACCTTCTATTTTAATATCCGCGCCCATTCTGCGCAACTCGTTAACATGCATANNACATGCATAAAGCGGTTCTCAAAAATGGTCTCAACAATTATGCTGGTTCCAGGTACGGTAGACATCAAGGCCATCATCTGGGGCTGCATATCGGTGGGAAACCCCGGATAAGGCATGGTTTTAATGTCTGCACTGTGCAGGGCCTGATGTCCGGAAACCCTGACCCAGGAGCCGTTGGAACTGATATCCACACCGATTTCGCGGAGTTTGGCTACCAGGGATTGAATATGCTCTAAAACTATATTATTGATCATGATGTCACCGCGGGTAATAGCTGCGGCCACCATGAAGGTTCCGGCCTCGATGCGGTCAGGTATAACCGTATGCTCCACCCCGTGCAAGCGGCTGACTCCTTCAATGCGTATGGTATCCAGCCCTGCGCCGCGTATTCTGGCCCCCATGCGATTGAGGAAATTCTGCAGATCGATTATTTCCGGTTCCCGGGCGGCATTGCGCAGGATGGTGATACCGGGGGTTAAAGCCGCTGCCATCATGATGTTTTCTGTAGCCCCCACACTGGGGAAATCCAGCAAGGTCTCCTGACCTCCCAGTTTATCAGCTTTTCCGTACATTACCCCACATTCATCGGTAATCTGGTATCCCAAGGCCCTGAATCCCTTGAGATGCAGGTCCATCGGCCGGCTGCCAATAGCACAGCCCCCCGGGTAGGCTACCGTAGCCTTTTTAAACCTGGCCAGCAAAGCGCCCATCACCAGGTTGGAAGCCCGCATCTTCCTGGACAGGTACTCGGGCAGCTCAATGCCAGCCGCGTTGCGGCTGTCGATTATTAATACGTCATTTTCCCTCTTAACTGTCGCGCCAACATACCTGAGCACATCGGACATCACGTTTATATCTTCCAGGTCGGGAACACCGCATAAAACCACCTCATCGGCTGCCATCAGGCTGGCCGCCATAATCGGCAGGGTGGCGTTTTTGGAACCGCTGATATGAACCTGACCTTTCAGGGATTTGCCACCCCTGATGTAATAACTGCCCAATATAGCACCTCCACGGGCGTTAAATCTCTTCCAGAATAGCTGCACCGAGCTTCCAAATATCGCCGGCTCCCATGGTAATGATCAGATCGCCTGGCCGGGATTGAGCTGCTACCAGTGATACCACCGCATCTTTATCGGGCACATAATAGACCTGGGCCTCAGACCCACAAGCGGCTTCATACACCGTTTGGGCTGTAACCCCGGGGATGGCCTGTTCTCCGGCTGAATAAATATCGGTAATAAAAACTGTATCCGCTCCCAGCAGGGATTTGCCCAGGCGCTCTCCCATAAACTTGGTACGCGTGAAGCGATGGGGTTGAAATATCACTGTCAAGCGCCCTTTATGTACCTGCCGGGCTGCTGCGATGGTGGCCTCGATCTCGGTAGGGTGATGGGCATAATCGTCTATCACTGTGATGTTATTCTTTTGTCCCACCAGATGAAAACGGCGCTTGGCACCACTGAATTGCTGCAAAGCCCGGGCGGCCATCTCATATGACAGGCCCAGCTCACCAGCCACTGCCACTGCTGCCACAGCATTAAGGGTGTTGTGCTTGCCGGGAACCGACAAAAGCAGTTCGCCCAGATACTGACCCCGGTGATAGACCCGGCATTGAGAACCCATCTGCCTGGCTTCCCAATTGGTAAAATAATAATCGTTGGAACTGCTTTCACCATAGGTTACCACTCGCGTTGATATCCCCTGCGCCAGCAGCATCTGCACCTGAGGATTATCACCGCAGGCCAGAGCCAGACCACCCTCTTTGACCCGATCAAAATACTGCCTGAAGGCTTTGCGTATGTTTTCGGGGGATCCGTAATAATCCAGGTGATCATCTTCGATATTGGTTATTACCGCAATATACGGCGTCAATTCCAGGAAAGAGGCATCGCTCTCATCGGCTTCAACCACACAGTAGGGACTCTGGCCCAAACGGGCCCCCAACTGGCTGCCCTGCAATTCGCCGCCCAGAATAAAAGTAGGATCAAGGCCTGCTCCGCATAAAGCCTGATACACCATTGAGGTGGTGGTGGTTTTGCCGTGTGCGCCGGCCACGGCGATGGTCTGCATACCATTCACCATACGGGCCAGCATCTGACCCCTCTTTAAAATGGGAATGCCTTTCTCACGAGCCGCAAGCAGCTCGCTGTTATCGTGCGGAATGGCTGAGGAAGCCACCACCAGTTCAACTCCGGGTTTTAGGTTGGCAGGCGAGTGCCCCTGATAGACAATGATATTCTGATTTTCCAATCTGCGGGTTACATCTGTCTTCTGCAGATCCGAGCCGCTTACTTTAATGCCCTGCTCCGCCAGAACTTTGGCAATACCACTCATTCCGGCTCCGCCGATCCCAACCATATGCACCCATTGCACCGACGAGGCGGTCATTTCCTCAACTCCTTCCCTGATCGAATCAGTCAGCATCTACACCCTTATAGTATGCAGCTTTGATAAAAGTGGTTACATAGTGTTCCCTAAGCCTGTCCAGGTTTGGCCCGGTTTTTCATTAATGCCTGGCCTTGATGCGGCTTTTACGACAGTATAATGTCAAGTATATCATTCAAAGCGTTTGGCTTGGCTTCTTTTTTCATATTGGCGGCCATCGCTGATAATAGTTGGGGCTCTTGGCGCAGGCTGATGATTTTATTATATAGAGTATCCCCATCCAGGAACTCATCGATAATCATCTCCACAGCATTTTTTTCCAGCAAGGCCCGGGCATTCTTTTCCTGATGATTGTCGCTGGCGTAAGGATAGGGTACCAGAATGGCCGGTAAACCCAGTATGGCCAGCTCGCTCAAGGTGCCGGCTCCAGCCCTGCATACCGCCAGGTCTGCTACTGCCAGGGCATCTTCAATGTGATCCAGATAAGGCATTAACACCAGCTTTATTTCGCCCTGCCTGATTTGCAGGCTGTTCACCTGCTCCTTTAAGGTTTCATAATGCTTGGGTCCGGTAAGCCATATCACCTGTATAGGCTCCGTCCTCATCCTATCCAGGAATCCCAGCATAGCCCGGTTGATGCTGAGCGCCCCCTGACTGCCGCCAAATGCCACCAGGGTAAAAATCCCCGGCGAAAAATCCCATTTTTTATAAGCCTGACGGCGATCTACCGCGGTGATCGCCGGGCGAACCGGCAGACCGGTTATTGCAATGCGCCTGGCCTGCAGGTATTGAGCGGCTTCCTCGAAGGTGAGCATCACGCAGTCGACTCGGCTGGCCAGTTGCCGGTTGGCCAGCCCCGGCTGCGCATTCTGTTCATGTATGTAACTGCGGCATGAAAAAAAGGTGCTGGCCAGCACCACCGGGAAAGAGGCATATCCACCAGTGCCCACCACCACATCAGGCTTAAAGGATTTTATGATATCCCAACCCTGGAAAAAACTCTTGGGGAACTTGATCAGCGACTGGGAGGCTTTGAGCATTGACGAACGATCGATGCCTGCAATGTCCACCGCTGCATATTCAAAGCCCCTCTGGGGGACGATCACACTCTCCATCCCCTGCCGGGAGCCGACATATAATATGTGAGCCTCGGGACGACGGGCCCGCACCCCCTCAGCAATAGCTAAAGCCGGGTAAATATGCCCCCCGGTGCCTCCACCACTAATTATCATCTTCATGTTTGGCCGCCTCACTTCTGTACTTGCTGGACATGTGAATAAACCTGAATACCTCAGCGATTCATGCTGTAGCGGGATATATTCAGCAACAAACCTACCCCGATCAGGGTAAACAACAAAGACGACCCCCCGTGGCTGATAAACGGCAGGGTAATGCCTGTAACCGGCAATACTCCGCACACTACCCCTATGTTGATTGCGGCTTGAAAGGTTATTAAAACGGTGATCCCGGCCGCTAACAGGCTGCCAAAATTGTCGGGGGCATTTATGGCTATCTTAAAACCGCGCCAGGCGAACAACAAAAACAGGGCGATAACCACTATAGCTCCCAAAAAGCCCAGTTCTTCGCCCAGTATGGCAAAAATGAAGTCGGTGTGCTGCTCCGGCAAGTAAAAGAACTTCTGCCGGCTGCGGCCCAGGCCCAAGCCGAATAAGCCTCCTGAGCCCAGGGCATAAAGGGATTGTATGGTCTGAAAGCCTTCCTCGTTAGCATACTTCCAGGGATTAAGGAACGCGGTAAGGCGCGCCATGCGATAAGGAGCGACTACGATGGCTGCAACAACCGCAGCCGCACCGGCCGCTGCTATAGCGATCAGATGGCTGGCGCGTGCACCAGCCGCCATCATCATGAAAAATATGGTTGCGGCTACCACAAATGCGGTGCCCAGGTCGGGCTGCAACATGATCAGCCCACAAACCACTGCTATTATGGTCAGATAAGGCAAAACGCCTTTGACAAAGTCTTTCATCCTGTCTATATTGACTTCCATGGTGCGGGCCAGAAACATAACCACAGCCAGTTTGGCCAGTTCCGAAGGGGCAAACAGCCTGGCGCTGCCAATGCCCAACCAGCGGTTAGAGCTATTGACTTCTATCCCCAGCGGCGTGACCACTAAAATCAAACACACTAAAGCGATGATCATGGCGGGCAAAGCCAGGCTTTTCAACTTCTGATAATTGATTTTCATGGTGATCAAAAGCGCGCCAATGCCGATTATGGACCAGAGAACCTGGCGTTTAAAAAAATAATAAGCATCACCGTAGCGGACACTGGCAGTAACTGCACTGGAGCTGAACACCATTATCAGTCCAATGCCTAACAGGGTAAGTGCGGTTAAAAACAGTATCAAATCAGGTGGTCCTTTTTTTAATCGCAAAGGTCTGCCTCCCGCAAATGCACTTAAAATCCAGCCATTAGTGTTTCACCAGGCTGCAGAAGATATCTCCCCGCTGTTCATAGTTCTGGAACATATCCCAGCTGGCACAGGCCGGAGAGAGCAAGACTACATCCCCGCTCCGGGCCATTTGCCGGGCCTGCTTGACTGCTGCCACCAAAGTGTCTACCTCATATATATTCTGGAAATCAACATCCATGACTGCCTGCCGGATCTCCTGGCGGGCTTCTCCCAGCAGGATCAAGGCTTTCACCTTCTTTTTGATCACTGAGGCCAGCTGTTCAAAGCGGCTGCCTTTGTTGCGCCCCCCGGCGATGAGTATGATAGGCTGATCAAAGGCTTCCAGGGCTTTGATCACCGAATCCGGGTTGGTGGCTTTGGAATCGTTTATGTACAGGACACCATCGATATTGGCCGCTTCTTCCATACGGTGCCTTACCCCGGGAAAGGTCTTGAGGGCAGAGCCGATCACTTCAGGCCTAACCCCATAGCAAAAGGCCATACCTGCTGCGCACAGGGCATTTTCCATATTATGTCTGCCGCGCAACAATACCTCATTCTGTTTACATATGGGGTGAATCCTGCCCTGATGAGCGATGACGATCTCGCCGTCAGCCAGAAAAACCCCCTGCTGGAGCGGCTGTTTTTGCGAAAAAAACCATACCTTAGCCGGGCAGTTGGCAGCCAATTGCCGCACCAGCTCATCATCATAATTAATAAGGGCATAATCAGTGGAATCCTGGTTTTCGAATATACGGGCTTTAGCGGCCATGTAGGCCGGCATGCTCTTATGCCTGTCCAGATGGTCGGGAGTAATATTGAGCATGCCGCTCACCAGGGGATGGAACTCACGGATGGTCTCCAGCTGAAAGCTGGACATTTCCACCACGATAACCCCTGCAGGCATATCTTCAACCAGCCGGGTCAAAGGGGTGCCGATATTGCCACCAGCGGCAGCCGGCCGCCCGTCTGCCTGAAGTATGTATTCCAGCAAGGCCGTGGTGGTGGTTTTACCGTTGGTGCCGGTAACTGCCAGCACACTAACCAGGGGACTTTTTATCTGATAGGCCAGCTCAACCTCACCGATAACCGGTATGCTGTGCATAAATGCCTGGCGAAAGGGCTCAATCTCCAGTGATATGCCCGGACTGGCTACCAGCATATCATAGCGCACCGGCTCTATCTGCGGGTATCCTCCGGCATGTATTTTCACCCCTTGTTTTAACAGCTCATCAACCAAAGCATAATCTAAACTGTCCAGGGGTTTAATGTCACATATCTCGACTGAGGCACCATGCCGGGTCAGGGCCAGGGCAGCGGCCTGCCCGCTTTTGCCCAATCCCACCACCAGAACCCGCTTATCTGCCAGCTCCAATCTATTTCACACTCCATTCATGATTACAAGCTTGACGGCCACAAACTGATCACACCGATTAGTGCACCACAAAAGGCCAACAGCCAGAAAAACCTGACCACCTTTGGTTCAGGCCAGCCCTTCAATTCAAAATGGTGGTGCAGTGGGGCCATTAGAAACAGGCGCTTGCGGGTAGTCTGATAGGAGATTACCTGCAAAGCCACACTCATGGTCTCTAACACATAGACCCCACCTATCAGGATCAAGACCAATTCGGTTTTGGTCAAAGCCGCCATGGCGGCTACCGCTCCGCCCAGGGCCATTGAGCCGGTGTCGCCCATAAATACCCGGGCAGGATGATGATTGTAGATCAAGAAGCCCAGACAGGCCCCGGCCAGAGCAGCGGAAAAAGTCATAATCTCATGGTGGCCGGTCAGCCTGGCCACTATTATGTAAGCTATGGCCACGAAGACCGTCACCCCGGCTGCCAGGCCATCCAGGCCGTCAGTGAGGTTGACCGCATTGGAGGAGCCTACCAGGACCACAATCAAAAATAACACATAAGCTGCACCTAAATCCACATAATTATCGGTAAAAGGTATCAGAATATCGGTGCCGCGATTAAAATAGCAGATCAGAAACAGCCCATATAAAAGCCCAATCAGAAGCTGCAGGCCCAGTTTCTCCCGGGCGCGCAAACCCAGGGAGCGTTTGAGCACTACCTTGATATAGTCATCCCAGAAGCCGATAGCCGCTAAAGCTATCATCACCAAAACTGCAGTGAGGGCTTCAATTCCTGAACCGGCGGTAATGAAGGTAGCCACCATCACCCCGGTGATTATCATTACACCGCCCATGGTAGGGGTGCCAGCCTTGGCCATATGCCGCTTGGGCCCGTCATCGCGAATATTCTGGCCAAATTTCAGGCGGGTTAGCAGCGGTATTATCAATGGCCCCATAAGTGCGGTAACTATGAATGCTATGGCCGCCGCCAGAATACTGTACCAAATAGCTTCCATCATCACGTCTCCTGCATCGATATTATGCTCGGTTCAGTTCGTCAAGTATCTTTTTGGCTACCTTGCGGTCATCAAAATCCAGCTTCCGGCCTTTAACCAACTGGTAGGTCTCATGTCCTTTGCCGGCAATTATTACCAGATCGCCAGGGCGAGCCAGATTTAAAGCATGTTTGATGGCTTCTGCACGGTCCACTATAATAGCATACCTGGAATGAGTAACTTTTTCCATTCCCGGTATAATATCAGCGATGATGGCCTCCGGTTCCTCGCTGCGCGGGTTATCCGAGGTAACTACGCAGAAATCGCTATACCGCGCTGCGATTTCCCCCATCAAAGGCCTTTTGCTGCGGTCGCGATCCCCGCCGCACCCAAAAACAGTTATCAGCCGGCTTCCTGCCAGTTCTCGCGCAGTGCGCAAAATATTCTCCAAACCATCAGGGGTATGGGCATAGTCTACCACTACCGTAAAATCATGAGAAGAGAATACCTCCTCAAATCGGCCTGGTATGCCTTCCACCTTGAGCAAGGCCTGCTTTATGATTTCGGGGTCGATACCTTCAGCCAGGGCTACGGTTATGGCAGCCAGGGCATTATACACGCTGAACATGCCGATGAGCCGCATTTCGACCTCAAAGCGCAGCTTATCAAAAACCACCGTAAAGCAGGTGCCGGATAAACTGATATCCACATTTTCAGCCCGCACCCCGGCCCCGGGCTGAAGCCCGTAAGTATAAAGCCTGCTTTTGGCAGCTTTGATAAACTGGTCCGCAAAGGGGTCATCATAATTTACGCAACAAAAGCTATGCTCTTCTTCCGGGATGTTGTGGAACAGTTTTAACTTGCTTTGCAGGTAGTTTTGCATATTCTCATGAAAATCCAGGTGATCCTGGCTCAGATTGGTGAACACAGCGGCTACAAAACGGATTTGATCCACGCGGTTTAAAGCCAGGGCATGTGAGGAAACCTCCATTACCAAATATTCGGCCCCTTGTTGGCGGCACTTATCCATGAAAGACTCTATTTCCACCGCTTCAGGGGTGGTATGGCCTGAATCTACCTGCAGATCTCCCAGGCGGGCATATAAGGTCCCCATAATCGCAGTTGGCCAGCCTGCTTCTTGATGAATGGCCTGGATCAAATGGGTGGTTGTAGTCTTGCCATTGGTTCCGGTAACACCGATCACTTTTATATCATGGCTGGGGTAGTGATAAAAACGCGCCGCCAGAACGGCCAGCATAGCCCGGCTGTCATTCACCACTATATAGGGGAAAGCTGCCGGCACCCCCGGCACGGCTCTTTCGGCTACGACCGCCACCGCACCGGCTTGAATAGCAGATGCAATATACAAATGCCCATCGGTATTAATACCCTTAATAGCGACGAACAAGGCTCCGGGTAGAACCTTTCTGGAATCATAGGCAATTTGTGTAATCTCCGGATTGCTTTGCATGGATTGGGATTGAACGTCGCTTCCCTCGAGAAGATCGGACAGTTTCATCAGCGTTACCTCACAATGTCAGGCATAATTATAATGCCGCTTCATATGACCTGCCACATCATTCGCCTATGGGCTGGAATTTGACTGTGACCGTAGAGCCCCCGGTAATGACCTTGCCAGGCTCAGGGCTTTGCTGATAGGCCAGGCCATAGCCTTCCGGCATCAGATGTAAACCCAGATCTGCCAGGATTTTAGCCACTTCTCGCATAGACTTGCCCTGCAGGTCCGGTACTGTGACCGGCCCCCCGTGACTGGTCTTATCCACCTGCGAAAGGTCGATTATCACCTGCTGACCCGGTTTAAGCCTGGTGTTGGCCTTGGGGGTCTGCTGCCACACCACATTGCCGCTGCCATTCACCTTAACCTGCAGGCCGCGGGATCTGACCAGGGCAGCAGCCTCTTCCAGAGGCAGGTTGACTACATCTGGAACCACTACCATTTCCTCTGCTGGTAGGGTTTGCTCCGCACTGTCATCTTTATACAAAGGCTCTTCCAGATAGCGCAGGGCATCCTGCATGATATTCTTAAACACCGGCGCTGCCACCCAGCCCCCGTAATAAGGATAACCCTGGGGGGCATCAACGGCTACAATACACAGCAGGCGCGGTTTATGCACCGGGGCATAGCCGATAAATGAGGCTATATACTCATTGGGGAGATATCCGCCCCCTGGCGCTATTTTTTGCGCGGTGCCGGTTTTGCCGCCGACCCGATAGCCTTCAATATAGGCATTTTTCCCGGTACCGTTAATAACCTCCCCTTCCAGGATCATGGATAAACGGTAGGCGGTTTCTTCAGATATAACCTGGCGCACTATGGTGGGCTGGTTTTCCTGCAGTACATTACCGCTCTGGTCGACTACCTTTTTGACCAGATAGGGCTTCATCAATTTTCCCCCGTTAGCTACGGCGGCAACCGCATTACAGAGCTGCAGCGGGGTGACGGCATTGGCCTGCCCCATGGACATGGTGGCCAGGTCGATCTGTTTGGCACGCCCCTGCGGAACCAGTATTCCCGCTGCTTCCCCCGGCAGGTCAATGCCGGTGGGCTGACCAAAACCAAAAGCATTTAAATATTGATAGTACTTTTCCATACCCAAGGTTAACCCTACCTGCACGAAAGAAACGTTGCAGGAGTTTTCAACGATTTGGGCAAAGGTTTGCTGGCCATGGGCTCTGCGGTTGGTACACCCAATGGTTTCTTTGCCCACTTTGATAGATCCCGAACATATAAACGGGGTGTTTTCATTCACTATGCCTTCCTGCAATGCCATGGCAGCGGTGGTGATTTTCATCGTTGAGCCGGGTTCATAAGCATTGCTGATGGCCCAGTTGCGGCGGTTGCTGTCCGGGTAGTCGCCGTAATTATTGGGATCAAAAGTGGGGCGATTGGCCATGGCCAGTATTTCCCCGGTATGGGGATCCATGACGATAACCGTAGCAGCCTTGGCCTGCCTTTCTTTAAACACTTTGTCAAGTTCCCGCTCGGCAATATATTGAATGGTTTCATCAATGGTCAGGATCAGATTGGCACCATCCACCGGCGGGACATAGTGGTGAGTGGCTTCAGGAATAGGGCGGTTGGCAGCGTCATGCTCAATTACTATACGCCCCTTTTGTCCCCCGACCAAATCGTTGTAGTAATAATCGATACCTTCCAGGCCGGTATTGTCTACTCCGGATATTCCCAAAACGTGCGCTGCCAGTGAGCCTTTGGGGTAGTAGCGGCGGCTTTCTTCGGTGAGCCCGATCCCGGGCAGATCCAGTTCCCTGATCTGCTGGGAAAGCTCGGGTTCAATCTGACGCTTGATCCACTCGAATGAACTTTGCCTGGTTATGCGGTCATAGACCCTGCTTTCATCCATACCCAGGACTGCAGCCAGCTTTTGCGCTATTTCCTGTTCTTTCTTGCTGGCCAATACCTCGGCGGGAATGGCATAAACTGAGTCTGCACTGACCGATATAGCCAAATCATGGCCATTACGGTCATAGATAATGCCCCGTTTGGATTCCACCGGGACATCACGGGTTCGATTCTGAGCTGCCTTCTCGGACAGCTCGGCCCCGCGAACGAACTGTACCCAAAACATCCTGCCCCCCAGGATAAAAAAGCCCAGGGTAAATAGCAAAAAAAGCGTGGCAATACGCTTTCTGACCAGCAGACGACTGGTACTTTGCATTTTGGCCTACCTCGTTTTTTATGATTATTTAATGATTGTGCTCTGCGAGCTGTACCAGACTGGCATATATTTTATGCAGGGTTTTTTCCTCGTTGCTGCTTACGACGACTGGAGCAGGAGCTTCAGCAGCAGTGCCGGACTTCTCCGCACTGACACTGGCCACCTTGATGTGTTCTTCCGGTTTATACATGCCCAAATGGGTCAATGCATAATTTTCCACATAGTCCAAAGATACCTGTTTTTCTATCTCATATTGCAGACGCTGATTGGATGCCTCCAGTTGACGGATATCTTCTTCCAGCTGTACAATCTGGTACCCAAGAGTGGCAGCCTGCAAGCACAAAAACACCAGAACCAATCCATACACAAATGCGCATAAACCAAGCTTTACCAATACTTTTCCCACCGATACCTTACGGTAAACCTTTTTTACCCGCCGGGTCCGGGAGACTGGTTGAGGTTCTGCCATTTCCCATTGCTTGGCATATTGATAGCCCACCTGTACCATGCTTATTCTTTCCCCCTGTTTCATAGAACTGCTATCTTCCTGGCTACCCGCAGCTTAGCGCTGCGAGCCCGAGGGTTGACAGCTAACTCGGCCTTTCCGGGCACAATGGCCTTCTTTGTCACTATCTCCAGGCTGGGCCGGCAATTACAGTTGCAAACCGGCTGCCGGGGCGGACAAACACAGGTCCTGGCCTGCTCCGCATAAAACCTTTTAACTATTCGATCTTCCAGAGAATGAAAGGTGATGATCAACAATCGGCCTCCGGGTTTTAACGCTTCCACCGCTTTGGGCAGGCCTGCCTCAAGGGAATCCAATTCATTGTTGACCGCAATCCTCAAGGCCTGAAAGGTCCGGCGCGCAGGGTGCTTGTCGCGCCGGTAGCGGGCCGGTATGGCCTCCTTGATGATGGCAGCTAACTCCGCAGTGGTGGAAATCAAACCCTCCTGGCGTTTTTTTGCGATAGCCCGGGCGATCTGCCGGGCAAATCGCTCCTCGCCGTAAGCAAATATGATGCGGCTGAGTTCTTCCTGGGGCAGCTGATTTACCAGGTCCGCAGCCCTAATGGGCTGCTCGCGGTCCATTCTCATGTCCAGCTCAGCCTCGGCATGGTAACTGAACCCGCGCTCCCCTTCATCCAACTGAAAGGAAGACACCCCCAGGTCCATCAAAATCCCCTCAGCCTGTCCGTTTTCATCCTCATCCAGGAATTGATCCAGATCCTTAAAATCACCGTGCACCAGGCGCAGTCCTGGATGAGCCAGGGTACGGGCGGTTTCCCGCAGTACCTCACCGTCTTTGTCGATGCCTAAAACCCTGGCATCGGCCTTGAGGTGGGGGAGCAATTCCCGCAGGTGGCCACCTCCACCCAGGGTACAATCAATATAAAAACCGTGGGGGTCACCCAGCCAGTATTTGATGACCTCGTCCCGCAAAACCGGTATATGCACCATTTTCACTCCTAAATGCCCAGCCCGTCAGCGATTCTTGCCACTGTGCTGGCAGTGGCTTGATTATAGCGTGCCCAGTTTTGCGGCGACCATATCTCAACCCTACGGCCTACCCCTACGATCAAGAGCTCTTTGTCTATTCCGGCATACTCCCGCAGGTGTGCCGGCAGGACAGCCCGGCCATTTTTATCCGTTTCCAGTTCGGCTGCCCCAGAAAAGAAAAATCGTTCAAAGGAGCGCACATCCCCGCTGGTAAAGGGGAGTTCCCGCAGTTTGTCAGCTAAACGCTGCCATTCGCTCAAAGAGTATACAAAGATGCAATTGTCCAATCCCTGTGTGCATACAAAGGTATCACCCAGTTCTTCTCTGAACTTGGACGGTATGGTGATCCTGCCTTTGCTGTCCAATGAATGCTGGTATTGGCCCAAAAACATCCTGTTCGCCCCTGGAATTATTATCGTGTGGGATAACAAACCACTTTAAACCACTTCATACCACTTTTTTATTCTATGTTGGGAAATGGTTCCCCTTCTTTGTGAACATTGGAACAAAGGTAGGTTCCTGTCGGCTTGAGTTACTATAGAGGGCAAAATCCCGATATACCGGGCTTTTTGTTGCTTTCAGTCTGTCAGCCAATCCCTTTTTTTTACAAAATTCGTGCTAAAGACCTGATAATATTAGGACTATTTTCCTGATAGATAAAGGTATATTTCCCATCTATTGTCCCAGTCATGTATATGAAATATGGGATATTTCGGCGATAGAAACTTTTTACGCCCGGCTTGTAGCCTAAATTGTAAACCACAGCCGGGATTCGACACCCTTCATTCGCTGAGAAGAGGCTGTAATCAAAGGTCTACCACCATTGCCGGCGAATTCCTTGAGATTTCAGCTTCCCCACTTCTGGGGGAAATGAGCGGCGATTTGGCGTTTACGGTAATTTTTTCCTCATTGCTTTTCCCGCTTGGGTCAAAAAACTTTTCAGTCTGACGCTTCCCAAACAATAACCGGGCTGAGGGATACTCTCAGCCCGGTTATTTATCTTATTAACCGGCAATGTGTCTCAAAGCCCTATCATTTCTATAGTTCGTACAGGCTTTTCTCGTCTATGAAGCGTATGCCCTGCTTATCGAAGGCCTCCTTGGCACGTTCCATGTCCTCCACCTTGAATATGATCAAGGCGTCGCCGTCTTTGGTTCCCAAAAAGGCATAAAGGTACTCTATGTTGATGTTTTCCTCAGCCATACGTTCCAATACTGAGGCCAGACTGCCCGGCCGGTCGGGAAGTAAAACGGCGATAACCTCGGTCTGGCTTACGGTAAAGCCCTGTTCCTTCAAAATGCGATAGGCTTTGTCGGGATCATTTACGATCAGGCGCAGGATGCCGAAATCAGAGGTATCAGCAATTGACAGAGCGCGGATATTCACCTGGGCATCGCCCAAAACCCGGGTTACATGGGCTAACCTGCCTGCCTTGTTTTCGAGAAAAACAGAAATCTGTTTGGCCATAATTACTCCCTCCTATAATTATCTGTTATCGATAATCCTCTTCGCCTTGCCTTCGCTTCTGGCAATGGATCTGGGCTCTACCAGCCTCACTTTAACTGACACACCCAATCCGCTGTCCAATTCGCGGGTGATTCTGGCCTCAAGCTCTTCCAGCCTTCTGACCTCGTCACTGAAGGTTTTTTCCGAGACCTCTACCTGAACCTCGAGCCGGTCCAGATTGTTGACCCGATCCACCACCAGCTGGTACTGAGGCTCGATACCGGGTATCTGCAACAAAATACTCTCCACCATGGAGGGAAATACATTGACCCCGCGGATGATCAACATATCATCAGAGCGGCCCAGTATTTTCTCAATGCGGGCATGGGTGCGGCCGCACGCACAGGGCTCGCGCAATATCCTGGTGAGATCGCGGGTGCGGTAGCGCACCAGGGGTAAGGCCTCTTTGGTCAATGAAGTGATAACCAGCTCTCCCCGCTCACCATAGGGCAGAACCTCCCCGCTGTCCGGATCGATTATTTCCGCTAAGAAATGGTCCTCCGCCAGATGCAGGCCATTTTTACAGGCGCATTCCGAAGCTACCCCGGGCCCGATAAGCTCGGTCATGCCATATACATCATAAGCGTCGATCTCCCATTTGCTTTCAATTTCTTTGCGCATATTCTCCGACCAGGGCTCAGCGCCGAATAATCCGGATTTGAACCTGAACTCGGAGCGATTCAAACCTGACCGCAGGAACTCCTCATACATCACCAGGGCATAGGATGGGGTACAGCCCAACAGGGTGGTGCCATAATCGTGCATCAGCATGATCTGTCGCCGGGTATTGCCCCCGGAAGCGGGCAATACTGCTGCCCCTATCTTTTCCGCCCCATAATGGGCTCCCAATCCCCCGGTGAACAGTCCGTAGCCCCAGGTAACCTGTATGACCGAGTCAGGGGTAGCTCCGGCACCGGTCAGGGCCCGGGCCATAACCTCGGCCCAGTTTTCGATGTCGTTCCTGGTATAAGCGGCTACAGTCGGCTTACCGGTGGTTCCGGATGAGGATTGGATGCGCACCACATCGCGCATGGGAACAGCCAGCAAGCCGAACGGGTAATTATCGCGGAAATCCTGCTTGGTTAGAAAAGGCAGATACTTGAGGTCTGCCAGGGTATTGATATCCTGAGGCTTAATCCCGGCCTCATCCATCTTGGCTCTATAAGCTGGAACAGAGCTGTAAACCCGGCTGACGGTTTCTTTCAACCTGCTCAACTGCAGTTGATCCAACTCTTCCCGGGGCATACACTCCATTGCTTGATTCCAAATCATCTATTCTCCCTCCTATTAAGGTTTTCCTCTACATAGCCATACCTGCATCCGGCTTTAAGCGGGCACTCCCCGCAGCCTGGACGCTGTTTCTTACAGTGCTCTGCGCCCAACTTGACCAAAAGGGCATGGTATTCATTGTACAGTTCGGGTTGTGGGGGCAGGTGACGGTGAAAATAGCTTTGCAGTTCCTGGTACTCTATCTCCTCATGAACCATTCCCAGACGTGAAAGTATCCGCCGTGTGTAGGCATCTACTACAAAAACCGGATGTCCGCCGGCATAGAGCAATATGGAATCGGCTGTTTCCGGCCCGATACCCCACAGATTCAGCAGCTCCTTGCGCAATGCTGCGGTAGGATTATTGAACATACGGTCAAGGTCTCCCTCAAAGCGGCTGTTAATCCAGGTTAACAGCGTTTTCAGCTTACGGGCCTTTTGACGATGGTAGCCGGTAGAATGGATTAAGTTGGATAAAGTATCCTCATCCAGGTGCAAAAGGGCCTTAAAGTCCATGTTGCCCGTGTTTTTCAGGTTGTTGATGGCCTTCTCCACATTTCTCCATGCAACCCCCTGAGTCAGTACAGCACCGACGATTACCTCCAGCCTGCTTTCAGCAGGCCACCAGTAACGGGGGCCAAAGGCTTTATAAAGAAGGTCATATATAGTCATCAAGGAGAGCAGGTGCGTTTCTGTCACTGCATACAATCCTTCCCGAATATAGTTCTTGGCTCTAAAATCGGGGTTAAGCCAGGTCCAGCAAGCGGTTGACGGCCTGTTGAGCCATCAGCAGACCGGCGCTGGCGGTAACCGTGACCATGCTGCCCAATGCGGCCGGATTGGTTTCCGCAGCGGGCCGCCGCGGCTGCTCGCGCGAGTAAACCACTTCCAGGCCTTTCACGATACCGTCTTTGCGCAGTTCTCTGCGCACCCTGCGGGCCATGGGACAGACACTGGTTTGGCTGATGTCGGCTACGGCCAGTAAGCGGGGGTCAATGCGGTTGGCCGCCCCCATACAGCTTATCAACGGTATCCCCTGTTTTATACAGGTTTTAATCAAATGAAGCTTATCAGGAAGGGAATCGATCGCATCCAGGACATAATCATAGCTTCGATGGGCAAAGACCTGTTGACTGGTTTCGGGGTGATAGCGAAGGGTAAACTGGGTCAGGTCTAAGGCAGGATTGATATCCAGCATTCGGGCGGCCATAGCCCTGGTCTTGAATTCTCCCAGGGTACTGTGCATGGCAGGCAGTTGGCGGTTCAAATTGCTGGTCTCAATTCTGTCGCTGTCCACTATGGTAATGTGACCAACGCCTAAACGAGTGATGGCTTCAGCGGCATAGGAGCCTACGCCCCCCAGGCCAACTACCAGAATATGCGAATGCTGCAGTTTCTCCATGGCCCGATCCCCCAAAAGGATTCGGGTACGCTGCCAAATATCTGCCATAACACCCAGCCTGACCTCAATATAAAAACCCCACCGAGCCGTGGCAACCGTCGTTTAAACCTGCTTCGCAGGTGGGTGCCCTCCCACATGTATAATGTTTCCCGGTATATCCGGGCATACAGCCACATGTGGAGACCAAGCTCCCTAGTTGTTGGTGTTGGCAAAAACTGAACGGCTGTTCTCACGAACACAGCAGGGATAGATAATTCCTATATCTTTAGCAAAACTATAACATATCCGGGGCCCGGCTTTCAAGGAATCGCCCCGGCATAATCCCACCAAAATTTACCAAGAGGTTTATTTTTCCTTGATTTTAAGGGACAATTCCCTGAGCTGCCGGGGACTTACCCGGGATGGGGCCCCAGTCAAGGGGCAGACCGCGCTTTGCGTCTTGGGAAATGCGATCACATCACGGATGCTCTTGCGGCCGGTCATTATCATCAAGAGGCGGTCAATGCCGAAAGCAATCCCGCCATGCGGGGGGGGGCCGTATTCAAAAGCCTCCAGCATGTATCCGAATTTCTCCTGGGCTTCTGCCGGGCTCATTCCTACCCGGTCAAACATCATTTCCTGCCAGTCGCGGCGGTGAATGCGGATGCTGCCGCCCCCGACTTCAGTGCCGTTTAACACCAGGTCATAGGCCCTGGCTTTGACCCGCAAAGGCTCGCTGTTCAGGAGCTCGATATCTTCCGGGCGCGGTGAGGTGAACATATGATGCACCGCTACATAGCGCTCTTCCTCATCATCGTATTCCAATAAGGGGAAATCGTATACCCAGGTGAAATTGAATTCCTGCGGGTCAGCCAGCTTGAGGCGCCGCGCCAGTTCCAGGCGCAAAAAGCCCATTACCCGGTTGACCACCGCTGCAGTATCGGCTCCGAACAACAGCAAGTCTCCGGGCTTGGCATTCAGTGCAGTCATAATGCCGTCTATTTCATCCTGACTGAGGAACTTGGTTATGGGCGATTTCAGTTCGTTTTCGCTGCAGGCGATCCAGGCCATGCCTTTGGCCCCGCTGTCCACCGCCAGTTTCCCCATTTCATCGATCTCGCGCCGGGTCCAGGAAGCACAGCCAGCAGCATTGATAGCCCGCACCACGCCCCCGTTCTGTATGGCCTGGGAAAATACCTTGAACTGGGTATTGCGCAGTATATCGGTCAGATCCACTATTTCCAGCCCAAAGCGCAGGTCCGGGGCATCGCTGCCATATCTGGCCATGGCCTCATCATAGCGGATACGCGGAAACGGGGTCTTAATGGTCCGGCCTATCTGGCTGAAGAGCACTGTCATCAGTTCTTCCACCAGGCTGAAAACATCCTCTTCATCGATAAAGGACATCTCCATATCAAGCTGGGTGAATTCGGGCTGACGGTCTGCGCGCAGATCCTCGTCGCGAAAACAGCGGGCGATTTGAAAATACTTATCCACTCCCGCCACCATCAACATCTGCTTGAATATCTGCGGCGATTGGGGCAGGCCGTAAAAGCGCCCCGGATGCACCCGGCTGGGGACCAGATAGTCGCGGGCACCTTCAGGTGTACTGGAGGTCAAAATCGGGGTCTCTACCTCGATAAAACCCCTGTTGTCCAGGAAATCGCGAATGGTTTTAACGATACGGTGCCTCAGCATGAGATTATCCATCATCTCAGGGCGGCGCAGATCCAGATAGCGGTATTTAAGACGCAGGTTCTCATCCACTTCTATATCGTTCTCAATATAAAATGGCGGGGTTTTGGCCCGGTTGAATACCTGCAATTCGGCTACCCAAATCTCAACCAGTCCCGTTTTCAGGTTGGGGTTTTCGGTGTCTTTAGGCCTTCTCATCACAGTGCCGCGAATCGCCACCACATGCTCTCCCCTGACCTGTTCGGCTACCGCAAAAGCGGCTGCATCCACCTCCGGGCTGCACACGGCCTGAATAATGCCGGAACGGTCACGCAGGTCAATGAAGATCAAACCTCCATGGTCGCGGCGGGTATTGACCCAACCATTGAGCACCACCTCACAGCCTACCTGGTCAATCCCGATCTGTGTTGCATAATGGGTTCGTTTCATTAGGCCTGCTCCTCCTCATTCTGTTGCAAAAGATTTTTTATGCCTGGAATCAAGTCAGCCCTGGAAATGGCTACCTGTCTCTTGCTGGTCATATTGCGAACGGTGACAAAACCCGCTTTGACCTCCTCGTCGCCCACCAATAAGACCAGTGGAGCCCCGAGCTTATCAGCGTATTTCATCTGTGCCCTGGCTTTGCGGTCCATGTAGTCCTTGTCGGCAGCTATGCCGGCAGCTCTCAGTTCCTGCAGGATTGAAATAGCGATGTCCTCATACTGTGCTTCCATTACGGCTACAAAAACCTCAATACCATTCCTGTGCTGATTAAGCGTATGGTTTTGCTGCATCGCCAGCAACAGCCGCTCCAGTCCTAAGGCAAAGCCGATTCCCGGCAGATCAGGACCATCGATGGCCTTCACCAAGCCGTTGTAGCGACCTCCGCCGCCCACCGCGCTCTGGGCCCCAATCCCGGGGATATGGATCTCAAAGGCGGTGTTGGTGTAATAATCCAGGCCTCTTACCAGCTGATCATCATGCAGGAAAGATATGCCGTGGCCTTTTAAGGTCTCTTGCACCCGCTGGTAGTGCCGGGCACAATCTGCACAGAGATGATCCAACAAACGCGGATATCCGGTTATAGCCTGGTGACAGCCCGGGTTCTTGCAGTCCAGAACCCGCAAGGGGTTCTGCTGGTAGCGCTGCTGGCAATCGGGGCAAAGCTCTTTACAAAACGGCTTAATATGGTCTAACAGGGCCTGGCGATAGCTGTCGCGACAGGATGGACAGCCTACTGAATTGAGGTGCAGCCGGTATTCTTTAAGCCCGATGGCCTTAAGCATCTGCACCATCATCATCAATACTTCGGCATCCACCATCGGGCTGGCACTGCCAAAAACCTCGACCCCGAACTGGTGGAACTGCCGGTAGCGTCCGCTTTGGGGGCGGTCGTAGCGAAACATCGGCCCGTAATAGAACCACTTTATGGGCAGCAATCCTGTATGGGCGCTGTGTTCTATCAAGGCCCGGGCGCAACTTGCGGTCATTTCCGGCCTAAGTGTTAGGCTGCGTCCGGATTTATCATAAAAAGTGTACATTTCCTTGCTGACGATATCGGTACCTTCCCCCACCCCCCGCTCAAAAAGCTCGGTGTATTCGAACAGCGGGGTGCGGATTTCCTGGTAGCCGTACAGCCGGGCTACTTCTTTAAGACGCTCTTCTAAAACCTGCCAGCTCCGGGAAACGGGAGGCATGATATCGTATGTGCCCCGGGGGGCTTTGATAGGCATAATTTCCTCCAGAATTTTCAAAATCGGGTAGAATAGCGGTCATTATCATGGATAATTCTAATTTAATGCCCTAAGCTTGTCAACTTTGCTAGATATCAGCCTATCTACGCTCTGGCAGTAAGCCGCGGGATTTTTTGGATTATAAAATGAGTCCAGTCGGCCTGCTTCAAGATCGATGAACTTGCTGCCGGCGCCTCCACCCAGCCCGATGATGGTCTGCCTTTCCTCTATCATCTGAATATTGTACAGGCAAAAGGCGCCCGGCCTGGCATAACCCAGGTTTTCCATGCTGGCTTTCATGTATTTCTGCCGGTACAGATAATAGGGCACATAGCCGGCCTGGCGCAGCAATTGGCTGAATAAGGTCACCCCGGCTTCCACCTGCCTGATTCTCTGCTGCGGGGTAATCCCATTTTCCTTTTCAGCCATGAGAGAACCCCTTTTTAAAGCCAGGGTATGAACAGTGATGTTATCCGGGTTCAAACTGAGAACCTGTTGTGCTGTGTTCGTGTTTTCGCTCAGGCCTTCCCCAGGAAGGCCTATGATTACGTCCATATTGATTTTTTCGATTCCAACTTCCCTTACCCAATTAAAGCATTTGATCACTCCTTCCTTATCATGATGCCTGCCGATGACGGCCAGGGTAGCATCATTCATGGTTTGAGGGTTGATGCAGATGCGGTTTACCCCGTTATCCTTCAAGACTTTAAGCTTTGGGATATCCAGGGTATCCGGCCTGCCCGCCTCTACAGTGATCTCCACGGTGTGCTGGCTAATATAACCGCCGGCTCTGAGCTCGGCAAAAAGCTGCTCCAGATGATAAGTGGAGAGCACTGTAGGGGTGCCCCCGCCCAGGTATACAGTCTGCACTTTTAAGCCCTGTTCCCGAAGACAGGCTGATATGGCCCTGATCTCCTGGAATAAGGCTTCAAGAAAAGGAACTATATCGGCTTCATAGTCTTTCACCACCGCCCCGGGAAAAGAGCAGTAATAACAGCGCGAAGGGCAATAAGGAATGCCCAGGTAAACACTGACCCATTGGCCGGCCTCATCCGCTGAGTGCAGATAGGGCCGGTTGGCACTGGCAATCTCCACCAGCAAGCGGGCCTTTTCCGCCTCCAGGCGGTATTCGCTAAGCAGGCGTTGTTCTATCTGCGCAGGGGTCAGGCCTTGATCAAAAAGGCGGTGCACCAGTTTGACCGGCCTCATCCCGGTTAGAATGCCGTAGCGGTTGATATTGCTCCCGGTCAGCTCACAGAGCAGATCATAGGTAAAGGCTCTGACCTGCTGCTTGGCCCAGTTTGAAAGCCCTCTTCCGACGTCCTGCGGTATGGCACATTTCTCCTGCCTGCGGAGCCGGCCCTGCGGGGTGTCAACTTGCGCCGTTATCGAGACCGCCTGCTCCTCAATGGCCAGGCTCAAGTCGAAGTTGATATCCCCCGGGCCTTCTGTGCAGGCTATCTCACAGCCGGGATATGCCATGCGCATCAGCTCATGAATGCTGTCATACAGGCTGTTGGGTTGTAAATTCAGAACTATCCGCACTATTGATCCTCCCATTATGTTTCTCTCCGAGCGATTATAATTGTGTCTGATGCAGTTTCTTTTAATGCATTATCAAGCATGTGGGCATCTCTTTTTCAAATCGGTTGCTATACAAGCCCTGATTTGTACAGAGCGAACCTTCCCGGGTAAGCGAACTTACCTGACCTATCCTGATTCGCCCTTAGACATCATCCCAGAAAACGAAACAGGCCTCTCTCCACCAGGGACGAGAGGCGAACTTCCCGCGGTACCACCCTATTTGCCATAAGGCCGCTCTGTTATCAGGATACGGGATCTAACCTTAAGGCCTGAAAAACAAAGGCTTCACATCCTTTTGGGACGCGAAGCCTGGGCTTACACGCATTAACCACCCAACGGTTTAGGGGCCTTATGATAAGGATACAGGTTTAATCCGATATCCCCCCTCTTTTAACGGTAAGGGTTCCGCCTCGACCTACTTGCAAGCGTTTCAGCCGGGTGCTCCCAAGTGAACTTCAATTTGCTTCCTCATAGGGCTGCTTACAGCCGCTGGCAGCCCCTCTCTGCATGATTTCACAAACCTACTTTACTTGTTCATCGCATTATCATTATTGATGATAGATGAATGATACCATACTGCAGAACACCTGTAAAGATTGACAAACCCCAAATTTTTGACTAATCTCGCAAAAACGGATTGCGCTTGCGCTCAAAGCCGATGGTGGTAGCCGGGCCATGTCCGGGATAAACCACCACATCATCATCATAGCAGAGCAGTTTATTCTTGATGTTGGATATTAAATCCCGGTATGAGCCGCCCGGAAAATCGGTGCGGCCGATTGAGCCGTAGAAAAGGGTATCGCCGGAAAAAATAATATTGTCAGTCATCAGGCAGATTCCCCCCGGACTGTGCCCCGGGGTGTGAATGACTTTTAATTCCACCGTATTGCCGATTTTGATGATATCGCCTTCATCTATGAATTGCTCTGCCGGAGGGCTGGTGACTTGCCGGCCCATCATAAAGGAAAAATTGGACACCGCATTGGTCAGCATTTTAGCGTCATTCTTATGAATCAAGACCTTGGCTCCGGTGGCATCTTTTATGGCCCGGTTGGCTCCAATATGATCGATATGACCGTGGGTATTGATGATGTATACGGCTTTCAACCCGTTGCTCTCCAGTACTCGTAAAATACCGCGGGCATTGCCGCCAGGATCGATAACCGCCACCTCATTGGTTTCTTCACAGCCCACGATATAGCAGTTAACTGCCATAGAACTAACTTCGACGCGCTTGAGAATCAATGTTCTTCCTCCTTATCAAAATGCTCTAAAGCTATCCAGCAAAATGGTACAGGGCCCATTATTACATATATCTACCTGCATTTCGGCCCCGAATTCTCCGGTTTGGATCTTCAATCCCTTCCGGCGCAGGTTTTCCACACAGTAATCGAACATGGGCCGGGCTTGATCAGGCAGAGCCGCTTCAGTAAAGCTTGGCCGGCGCCCTTTACGGGCATCCCCGTACAGGGTGAACTGGCTTATCAACAGTATCTCTCCTGCCACATCCTGTACGGAGAGGTTCATCTTGCCTTCTTGATCGGGGAAAATGCGCAGATTGGCGATTTTATCCATCAAATAGTCAGCATCCGCTGCCGTATCCCCTTTACCTATGCCCAGCAAAACGGTCAGACCCAGTCCAATACTGCTTATAACCCGGCCATCAACCGTTACCCGGCTGGATAGGGTGCGCTGTACCACCGCTCTCATCTAATCTCTCCTGTACTCGCCTGGCAATACCCGTTTCACATCCATCACGTCTTTAACCTTTTGAATTCTCTGGATAACCGCCTGTAAATGGCCCATATCTTTAATCTCCAGCTTAAAGTTCATAACCACTCGATTATTCTTGGTAATTCGCGAATAAACCGAGTTGATGTGGGTTTTGGTATCGGCGATGACGATCATGACATCGGTAGTAAGGCGCGGACGGTCTATAGCCCTAACCTCCAGTTCCACCCCATATATGCCCCGGTCATCAGCCCACTCCACTTCAATGATGCGATCCGGTTCATTATGCATATAATTCTGCATATTGGGACAGTCCTGACGATGTACGGACACTCCCCGTCCTCGAGTAATATAACCCAAAACCTGGTCACCAGGCAAGGGGTTGCAACAACGCGCCAGGCGTATGGCCACATCATCCACACCTTTGATGCGCAAAGCCTTGATTTCTTTGTGCAGCTGCGATGCAGGGCGGCTGAGATTGGGTTTAAAAATGTCCTCTACGCTGGCATCCTGAAAATACAGCTCTTTTTGTTTATTGATAACCTGATTGACAGTTATGGCACCATCCCCCAGAGCCGCCAAAAGATCGTCAGCGCTAGTGTAGCCCAGGCGTTTGGCTATATCGGTCAGTTTTTCCTCTTTGAGCAGTTCGCGGGGATCGAGGTGTTTCTTCTTCAGAGCCTTTTCCAGCATTTCGTGGCCGCGCATGATGTTGACCTGCCGCTTTTCCCGCTTAAACCAGGCTCTGATGCGGCTCTTGGCAGAAGAGGTTTTGACAAAATTAAGCCAATCCTTGGATGGCCCGGGAGAGCTTTTGGAGGTGATTATTTCCACTATTTCGCCGTTGTTGAGAGTGTAATCCAGGGGCACGATGCGCCCGTTGACCCGCGCTCCGGTGCATTGATGGCCTACCTCGGTATGCACGCGATAGGCAAAATCAACCGGGCAGGAACCCTTGGGCAATTCGATGACTGCTCCTTTGGGGGTGAACACAAACACGGTGTCATCAAACAGGTCTATTTTCAGCGATTCCATAAACTCAGCGGTATCTTTGATATCCTGCTGCCATTCCAGTATCTGGCGCAGCCAGGACAGTTTCTCATCCAGTTTGCGCTCCCGGGTGCTGTCGCCCTCTTTATAGCGCCAGTGGGCCGCAATGCCGTATTCGGAGGTGCGGTGCATTTCCCAGGTGCGGATTTGCACCTCAAAAGGCTCCCCGCCTTTGCCTATCAAGGTGGTGTGCAAGGACTGGTACATATTGGGCTTGGGGGTGGCAATATAGTCTTTGAAGCGCCCCGGCAAGGGCTTCCACATGGTATGGATAATCCCCAATACCCCATAGCACTGGCGAATGTCGTCAACTATCACCCGGATGGCGATTTTATCGTAAATCTCGTCGATGTCCTTGCCCTGTTTGATCATCTTCTTGTAAATGCTGTAGATGTTTTTGGGACGCCCTTTGATCTCGGCTTTTATGCCGATTTGATCCAGACCGGTGCGGATCTGTTCGATCAGCTCATTGACATATTCCTCACGCTGTTTGCGCTTGAGCTTTAGGCGGGCGGCTACTTCCCGGTAGGTCTCATTATCCAGATAAGAAAAAGCCAAATCCTCAAGTTCCCATTTGAATTTGAAAATCCCCAGGCGGTGCGCCAAAGGCGCGAATATTTCCTGGGTTTCGGTGGCTATTTCCTTCTGCTTGCTCTCGCTCTGATAATTGAGGGTGCGCATGTTATGCAGGCGATCAGCCAGTTTTATCAGTATCACCCGAATATCCTTGGCCATGGCGATAAACATCTTGCGCAGGTTTTCTGCCTGAGCATCTTCTTTGGTCTTGAAATTAATGCGCGAAAGCTTGGTGACCCCATCTACCAGCAAAGCAATCTCTTCACCGAACTCCCTGACCACATCCTGATAAGTGACAATGGTGTCTTCCACCACATCATGCAGCAGGGCAGCACAGATGGAGGCAGCATCCATTTCGATGTCTGCCAGAATCAGGGCTACTTCAACCGGATGGCTGATGTAGGGATCTCCCGATATTCGCTTTTGGTTCTCATGCGCTTTACTGGCGTATTGATATGCCTTGGTTATGAGAGCCAGATTGGCATCCGGATCATAAGAGCTTACCTTATCCAGTATCTGCTGTAATTGTGGATCCATAAACATCACCACAGCGGCATTAATTGAATTCTATTGACCAAATCCTGAAACGCTTTTTTTTCCGCCAGGCCCTCCAGATAATAGGGGGAGTTCGAGATATTTCTGCTGTTATTGGCATCAAACATAAGCTGTATTGCCATTATACTACCCTTTTTCTTGAACTGGCACAAGCCCAGATCGGCAAGTATGTGCAATGCGGCCTCAAGACCTGCAGTGGTCACCTCTTGCCGGGCAATGGGGGAGAGCCTCCGGCAAAACTGGGACAGCTCTCCATAAAGCTGGCTCTGTCCCAAATAGCGCAGGGCTGACCAGATAGACCTGATGTATTCCATATCGGGATAAGCCTGGTTCAGGTACTGCCGGTTGGCATCGACCTGGCTTTGATTGTAGCGCAGGACCAGGGGGGAAGATACCCCTGCTCCCATGCCGCTCAAGATCAGATTGACCTCCGCCACGCTAAAAGGCAGATCAGCCATCCATATCCCGTCAAGCTCATCTATGGGCATACCGCAGGCATTGCCATCGGTAAGCAGAAAGCCCTCTTTAGCCCGGGAGAACTGGCCCCGGATCATGCGGCGCAATTGCACATCCTTAAGACCTGCTTCCAGAAACAGCGGCTCAGCCAGGGCTTTCCAGTTCTGTATGGTCCGGTGGCGATTGACGTAAACTGCGAATTTACCCTTGCCCGGTATTTGTGCGGATTCTGTGATGTATGCGTCGATATCCGGATTGATGGCTCCCAAGGCCATTCCCCAACTGTCCTCATCATAACCGGCCGCTGCATGGGCCTGGCTCCTCAATATCTCCCTGGTGCAGATGCTATCTATGTGCTGATCAGTCTTTTTCTGCAGATAGTAACGGTAAGCACTGCTTAACAGGTAAACCCCCGGCTTGCCGGATAACAAGGCCTGTTCCCGGGCCTGGCGCTGCGCTGCGGGCAGATGGCCGTGCAGGCTGTACAAGGCGGTATCGCGCAGCCACAATCCCAGCCTCTGTTGCAGTTTATTCAAAACGCGATATGTTGGCGCTATGAGCATAACCGCAGGGTGCTCCTCAAGGAGCTTTAAAACCTCCTGCAGCCAGGGCTGTAAAAGGCTTTCCAGGCTCAGATCCCAGAGGTAAGAAGGCCTCATCTGCAGGATTTTGAGCTGCAAATAGTTGCGTCCCCGGAATTCATTGCGATCCAGCTGGAAAATGAGGTCAGCCCGATATTGCTCCGCCCTAAAACCGGCATATTGAGGGCGGTCAAAGGCAATCGCGTTTAAGCCTGAGCCCTGCAGGCGAGCTCTGAAGTGCCGGCCTTCTGAACCGACCATGGCTGCTTGCTGTAATTCAACCCCGCGGACTGTCAGAACCGGCACCGGATTGCCGGGCCCAAAAGGCTCCAGGGCCTGAATGTCCTGCCACAGCTCTTCATTGATCTGCCTGGGATCAAGCTCCAGATCAATGAGGTACTCCTGTTTCCCCTGACCGGCCGAACCTGATTCTGTACACCAGCGCTGCAGGGCTGCGATAAAAGGGCTCAACTGATCTTTGGCGATGGTAAGGCCGGCGGCCATAGGATGTCCCCCAAACTGCAGCAGGTGTTGCTGACAGGCTTCTAAGGCCTTATATATGTCAAAGCCTTCAACGCTGCGGCATGAACCGCGCCCGCTGTCATCCTCCCAATTGATGAGGATAACCGGCTTTTTATACATTTCACTGAGCCTGGAAGCTACTATGCCCAAAACCCCATGGTGCCACTGTTTCCCATCCAAGACCAGGACATGTTTTTCCAGCACCTCAGGCTGATGAGCTATCTTTAAAGAGGCTTCGCCCATGATGATCTCCTCAGTTTGCTTGCGCTCATCGTTTAGCCGGTTTAAGACCTCGGCCAGATAACGGGCTTGCTGCTCATCACGAGTATAAAGCAGTTCCGCGCTGAGCCGGGCATCACTGAGCCTGCCCGCTGCGTTGAGCCGGGGTCCCAGTATGAAGCCGATCTGCCAGGTGTTAAGGGGTTTGTCAGCCTGTATCCCCCCCAATTCCATCAAACACCTCAAACCCGGCCGTTTGGTCTGGGCGATGCGCTCCAGGCCATGCTTGACCAGAATGCGGTTGTCATGTGTCAAATCGACTATATCAGCGACAGTGGCCAGAGCCACCAGATCCAGCCAGGAAGTATGATCACATCCTGACCCCAGTGCCCGGGACAGCTGATAAGCCACCCCGGCCCCGCACAGCCCCTGACAGGCCTCGATCCGATCCAAATGGGGGTTTACAACCGCATCGGCCTCAGGCAGTATGTCTCCCGGTTGATGGTGATCGGTTACCACCACCTCAAGTCCCATACTTTTCGCTCTGGCCACTTCTTCTACTGACCTGATACCGCAATCCACGGTTATCAATAATCCAAAGCCGCGCTCGGCCAGTTGCTCTATAGCCTCCTGGTTAAGGCCGTAGCCTTCCTCAAACCGGTCGGGTATATAGCAGTCAACCTCTGCCCCCAGGCTTTCCAGGCATTCGCGCAGGATTACCACACTGCACACCCCGTCAACATCATAATCCCCAAAGATTATGATAGGCTTTTGGCTGGCTACAGCCCGGCGGATAATATCCACCGCTGCTGCCATCCCCCCCATGCACAGCGGTGGGGTTAGATCTTCCAAACGGGGTGCCAGAAAACGACGACACTGTTCTTCACTCGTACAGCCACGCTGCTGCAGGAGGATTGCAGCTGCAGTGCTTATACCCAGTTTATTGGCCATGTCCCGGGCTGACTGTATATCATAATGGCGATAGGCCCACAAAGACTGATCCATGTATTCCTCTCCCATCCGGGCCCGATAAGCGGCCATAAAGCCCTGCTGCCCGGGCTCGATTTCCTATCAATTATACAATTATAATTGAATGCCGCCTTAACCGCAGTATATTTCTTGAAGGCAGGCGGGCAAAACCGGGTATGCTGTATCCATAGAGTATGGCCACATATTTTAGGCTTTAGGCCATATAGATTTAATAACAACAAGGCGGTTAATGTGGAAATGGGGGTTTAGAATATGGCAATCCGTAGGCATGTTTACCCGGGCGGCAACACCCGTTTTGGCTTTTTCTCTTTCTATGATCAGGTGGTAGGGCCGGATGTGACCCAGAAAATCATCCTCAAGGGCGGCCCCGGGGTGGGCAAATCGAGTTTCATGCAAAAAATCGCGGATCATTTCGCCGGGCTGGGTGTGGACATCGAGGAACACGGTTGTTCCTCTGACCCCGCTTCATTAGACGCTGTAGTCATCGGTAAGCAGCAATTCTGCCTTTTAGACGGCACCAGTCCGCACGTAGTCGACCCCGTCTACCCCGGTGCAGTAGATGAAATCCTTAACCTGGGCGACTATTGGGATCAGGCCATGCTCAAAGCCCATCGTAAAGAGATCATGCACCTGACCCAGGAGATCGCGAAATGTTTCCTGCGGGCTTATGGCCGGCTCAGGGAGTGCTGTATGGCTTACGACGAACTCAAGCACTATTACGCCGAAAACCGTATCAGCAGGTCTCTCAAGCGCAACCTGCAGGCTTTGACGGCTGATTTCCTGGCTGGTTCGGTTTCGGACTACCGTGCTTTAAGGCACCTGTTTGCCGGGGCTCTAACCCCGGGGGGATTGATAACCAGGCTGGAAACCCTGATCGACCAGGAAACCGCTATCTTCGCAGTGAAGGGCAGCCCGGGATCAGGGGTGCAGGATCTTTTCTCCCACACCAAAAACCTGATGGAACAAGGCGGCATATATGGTGAAATCTTTCATAATCCTGTAGACCCCGATGATCTTGACTATATATTGGTTCCGTCCAGCAACTCGCTGTTAATCCATATTGAGCCCGCTTTGCTTCCTTATAAAGAAATAATAAAAGGTCGGAAGCTCAAGCGTCAGCTGGATTTCGATCAGCTACTGGACCATGAAGGGGTGGCCAATCGGTCCAAGCTGGTCTTTGCAGCCACCCATCGCTATCACCAGGGTATCTCTGAAGCGGTGCAGATCCTGCAGACCGCAAAAAAATGGCATGACGAACTGGAGGCTTATTATGTGCCGGCTATGGATTTTGCCGCTGTTGATACCCGGCGGCAGCAGATAGTAGCCGCCTGGCAGGAGCAATTGGGACTTTGAAGATTAAAACGGATAAACCCGGCATATTTCACCGCCTTTTAAGCCCTGCTCTACAGCATTGATGTGAACATAACCATCAGCTCGGGACAATATGCTCATTAATCCTGATTTCCCCAAAAGGGGGCAGGCCTCCCATTGGCCTGCGGCTTCGCTGAGGCAAACCGGCACGAAGTCATCTCTCCCCGGCTGTGAGGCAATGTTTTGGGTCAGCCGGGCATTGATATAGAAGTCTTTCCGCCGGGGAAAGAGCTGATGGCTGATCACATTGAACATCATCAAGGCTGATACTGGATGGCCGGGCAAACCTATTACCAGTTTGTCCTCAATGCTCACTCCCAGGGTCGGTTTTCCTGGCTTAACAGCCAGACCATGAAAAAGCAGCTCTGCACCTGCAAATGATAACAAGACATCCAGGGTCAGATCGGCAATTCCCACCGAACTGCCTCCGGACATCAAGGTTATATCGTTTTGTGCCAGTGAGGTTTCTACCATCGCTTTGAGTTCAGCGGCATTGTCCCTCACCAGCGGATAGATGCGGGCTTTATGCCCCTTTTCCTCAACCGCCGCGGCCAGGCTGTATGAATTTACGTCCCTGACCTGGCCGGGCCTGGGCGCAACCTCAATAGGAATGATTTCGTCCCCGCTGCTGATGATGCCGATCGAATAGGCCTGGTAAACCGGAACCCAGCTTATCCCCAGCGATGCCAAAAGCCCGATGTCCTGAGGACGAAGCATATGCCCGGCAGCGAACAGCTCCTCACCGCTGGATATATCCTCACCCCGGCGCATTACATTTTCCCCCGGACTGACCGGGCGGTAGACCAGTATGGTGTCTTCCCCCAGCTTCTCGGTGTACTCTACCATAACAGCGGCATCACTGCCAGCGGGGAGCATGCCCCCGGTAGGGATCCAGGCGCAGGCACCGGTATTGAGCGAAAAGGCGGGAACTTCACCCATAGCCACCTCCCCGATACACTGGAAAAAAGCCGGCAGCGATTCACTGGCCCCAAAACTATCATTGGCGTTTACTGCATAACCATCTACCGATGAGCGATTAAACCCGGGCATATCTTCGGGGCTTACAATCGCCCGGGACAAAACGCGGCCCCGGCACTGGATCAGCGGGCACTGTTCTTCCCCGGGCGGCTTGAGTTTGCCCTTTAACCTCGCAATAGCTTCCTGATAGCTTACCACTTGTAAAAATTCGCCCATGTTTACATCCTTTCCGACACATTGATGGGGTGGAGGATTCCCCGCCCTAACAGTTATTACTATTATACTTAAACACCTGTGGAGATAAAACGAGGCGTCCTTTTGTTCAGCAAAACCTTTCCTTAATACATTTTGCTTTGAACTGCTTTGGTTTGGTTTTGTTTTTGATTGTGGTGCGTTAAAATAATTTAAAAGATCCAGGAGCTGTCGCACTATGAAAAGGAACATATATATCAAGAATACTCCTTTAAAGGAAGCCATTATAAACTTTAACCAGGCCTTGGATGAAATTGGCTATTTTTGCCCCGCAGAAGAATGGATCGAGGTAAGCCAATGTCTGGGGCGGGTTACCTCCCGGCCGGTGTTGTCCAGGCGTTCTTCGCCTCATTACCAGGCTTCTGCTATGGATGGCATTGCGGTACGGGCCAAAGACACCTTCGCTGCCAGTGAAACTACTCCGGTAAGGCTGGCGGAAAACCAGTATTTAATGGTAGATACCGGTGATTATGTGCCGCCGCCGTTTGATGCGGTTATCATGATTGAGGATGTCAACTTTTTCGGCAATGAGGCCGAAATAGTCAAGGCCGCGGTTCCCTGGCAGCATATCCGCTCCGTAGGGGAAGATCTGGTAGCTCAGGATATGATCGTACCCAGCTCATATCGCCTGGGCAGTTATGAGATCGCTGCCTTGATCAGTGCGGCGGTAGAAAGAGTAGCGGTTTTTCGGCAGCCGGTAGTGGGGATTATCCCTACCGGCACTGAATTAGTAGCCTCCGCCTCGCCTGATATGGAACCGGGCAAGATTGTGGAATCAAACAGCTATATGCTGGAAGCATTGTGCCGGGAGTGGGGAGCCAGGGCCATACGTCACTCCATTGTTGAAGATGATTGGGACAAGCTGCTGCAAGCAGTTCGAGAAGTCGAGCCGCAATGCGATCTGCTGGTCATCTGCTCCGGCTCCTCAGCAGGCCGAGAAGACTATACCTCCGCTGTTATTGACCACCTGGGTACGGTTCTCAATCATGGTTTGGCAATAAAACCCGGCAAACCTGCGATCTTAGGACTAATCGGGGGAAAACCGGTGATCGGGGTTCCCGGATACCCGGTATCAGCACAATTGGTTTTTACCCTTTTTGCCAAACCTTTATTATACAGAAAACAAGGCCTGGTAGTTCCAGATGATGAGAAACTGCCCTGCCAGCTTACGAGGAAAATAGCCTCACCTATGGGAGTCGACGAATTTGTCTATGTTAACGTGGCTAAAATACAGGATCGCTACCTGGCTTATCCTTTGAGCAGGGGCGCAGGGGTATCCTCCAATCTGGTCAGAGCTGATGGGGTGATCACAATTTCCAGCGGTCAGGAAGGTGTTAATGCCGGGGATTACAGCCAGGTCGCTTTGATGCGTCCCAGGCACGAGATTGAGCTCTCCCTGGTTTGCATGGGCAGTCATGATCTGTGCATCGATCTGTTGATTGATTATTTACGCCGCCGCCACCGGATACGGCTATTATCTACCAACGTAGGCAGCATGGGCGGCCTGATGGCCTTGATGCGAGGTGAAACCCATATGGCCGGCATTCACTTGCTGGATACTGAGCGAGGCAGTTATAATGTAGGTTATGTTCAGCGTTATCTCCAGGGAAAAAATTGGCGCCTGATCAATGCCGTCCGAAGGCAGCAGGGCTTGATAGTGAAAAAAGGCAACCCCCTAAACATTACCAGTTTAGAAGATCTGTTAAACCCGGAGATACGTTTTATCAATCGTCAAAAAGGAGCCGGAACCCGCATACTGCTGGATTACCTGCTTAAACAGGCAGGCCTGGATCCCACTGCAATTAATGGTTACAACCGGGAGGAATATACCCATTTGGCAGTAGCCGCGGCGGTGAAAAACGATGCCTGTGACTGTGGATTGGGCATTATGGCCAGTGCCCGGGTCATGGATCTGGACTTTATTCCCTTAGCGGAGGAACAGTATGACCTGTGTATTTTAACCGATTTAATGCCGGTTGACTGGGTGGATAGGTTAATGGATGCTCTGTCAAGTGCTGAATTTCGCGAAAATCTTCGAAAAATGGGGGGCTACAATCTGGAGCTGTCCGGACAAATTATAGCTGCTAGTTTACTTTAGACTTTATTTAGTATAAATTATTGTTATATTGCAATACCCGTTAAAGCCCGGCAAGGATTTTAAAATTCTCTGTCGAAATAATTAGAAGGTGTATTAGGACTATTTTTAATGCAGCGACAAGCCGTTGAAGGGAGGGAAAAGTCTTTATCCTGCGTATCGACCAGTAACGGCCATGGTTTTACCCGGTATATAAAGATAAACAACCCCGGTAAGACGGTGGATGTCGATAGTCCCGGCAGGAAGCTATAATTCTTTAATAGAATCTGTACAAAAATAATACGGGAAAGGAGAGTGGGGATGGAATGAAGGTTACGCGTCGTCAGTTCCTGAAAATAGCCGGTGGCACCGCAGCCAGCTTTGCGGTATTGGATCTCGGTTTCGATATGCAGGCTACTGCTGCGGCTATAAAGGAACTAAGGATAAAAAACGTAACCCCAGTACCGACAGTATGCCCCTATTGTGCTTCTGGATGCGGTCTGGTCGTGTATTCTGAAAAGGATGCCGAAGGTAAATTCGTCAGACTGCTGAGCGTAGTAGGCGACCCTGACAATCCAATCAATGAAGGTTGCGCTTGTCCAAAGGGTGCAGCTATGTTCAATCTCAGAGAAATCTATGAGCCTGAGACCGGGCATCAGGTGGTCAACCCTAAGAGGGTTCAGAAACCATTGTACCGCGCACCTGGTAGTGAGAAGTGGGAAGAAAAAGAATGGGACTGGATGTTGGACGAGATTGCCAAGCGGATCAAGGAGACCCGTGACGCAAGTTTCATTCATAAGGAAAAAATAGACGATGGTTCCGAAATCATCGTCAACCGCACTGAAAAGATCGCCTCAGTCGGCGGATCCGGCTTGGATAATGAGGAATGTTATCTGCTGTCTAAAATGATGCGTTCCCTGGGTGTGGTATATCTGGAAACCCAGGCCCGTATCTGACACAGCTCTACGGTGGCAGGTTTGTCACCAGCATTTGGACGGGGCGTCATGACCAATCACATGATTGACCTCAAGAACACTAATGTGGCCCTGATTATGGGCAGCAACATGGCGGAGAATCATCCTATCGGCATGAAATGGCTTTTGAAAGGCAGGTTTGATCCCAAGCGCCAGACCAAAATCATTCATGTGGATCCCCGCTTTACCAGAACTTCTGCGATTGCAGATATTTATTGCCCTATACGTTCGGGCACGGACATTGCGTTTATCGGGGGCATGATAAAATATATCATCGACAATGAGCTCTATCATAAGGACTATGTGGTGAATTACACCAATGCGTCTTTCATAATCAGGGATGATTTTGATTTTCAGGATGGCCTCTTCAGCGGTTACGACCCCGCCAAGGGTGCATACGATACAACCACCTGGGACTATAAGTATGATGAAAACGGAAACATCATGCAGGATCCGACCCTGCAGGATCCGCGCTGTGTATTTCAGCTGTTGAAGAAGCATTATTCCCGCTACGATATCGACACGGTTTGCTCCATCACGGGCAGTCCCAGGAAAAAATATGAGGAAGTCCTGAAATTATATTGCTCTACCGGAGCTCCGGACAAAACCGGCTGTATCAACTATGCCATGGGTATCACCCAGCATACCGTGGGCAGCCAGAATGTTAAGTCTTTTGCGATAGTACAGCTGCTGCTGGGCAATGTCGGCCGGGCCGGTGGCGGTATAAACGCTCTGCGCGGTGAGAACAATGTGCAAGGGGCAACTGATATGGCCTTGTTGTTCCACATTTTGCCTGGATACATTGATTCTCCTACTGCAAGCAGTGCCTACAAAGATCTGATTTCCTATATCCGCACTACCACCCCGGGTGCGGCTAAACTGCCCTTTACCAATTTGGCCGAGTTCAGGGCTTTGGTTGCCTCCGGGATCAAGTATTCGGGTTGGCGAGTTCACACCTCCAAATGGATTGTCAGCCTGTTGAAAGCCTGGTATGGAGATGCCGCTACCGAAGACAATGACTTTGCGTATCACTATATACCCAAACGCGACCCAAACAAGAACTATTCACACATCGCCATGTTCGAGGCCATGCATAAAGGTGAAATCGACGGTCTGTTTATCAACGGCTCCAATCCGGTTGTCGGCGGCCCCAGTGCAAATAAAGAACAGACCGCATTGACGAAGCTTAAATGGCTGGTCTCCATCGATCTGTGGCTCAATGAGAGCGCCGAGTTCTGGAGCTATCCCGCCTGGGAAAGGGCTGTAGACAATGACAAAGTACAGCGCTTAACCCCCAAGGATATAGCTACCGAGGTATTCTTCCTGCCTGCAGCGGCAGTATATGAAAAGGAAGGCACCGCCTCCCAAACCGGCCGCTGGGTACAGTTCCGCTGGAAAGGTGCCGATCCGGTGGGCGAGGCCAAGGCAGATCTTTGGATATACAATGAATTGGGCAAACGCATAAAGGCCTTGTATGCTGGCAGCACACGCCCTGAAGATGAACCCATTATCAATATGACCTGGGATTACGACGGGCATCCCGGTGAAGAAGAGCCCGATATCCTCAAAGTGGCCAACGAGATGTGCGGCTTTAATGTAGCCACCGGCAGGCCAGTCGAAGGCTTTGCTCAACTGAAGGATGATGGCTCCACCGCTTGTGGTAACTGGGTATATTGCGGGGCAACCACCTGGCAAGATGACAAGATGGTTTATAAACCTCAGCTGCGCAAGAAAGAAGACCCCAGCGGCCTGGGACTGTTCCCCAACTGGGGCTGGGCCTGGCCGATGAACCGCCGCATCGTTTACAACCGCTGCTCGGTACAGCCGGATGGAGTTACCCCCTGGCCGGGCGATACCGACCGTCTGGTGTGGTGGGATCCCGCTGCTGAGGGAGGAGGCGCCTGGACAGGATGGGATGTTCCTGACTTCATTAAGACTACTGGTCCGGACAAACCAGCCTTCAAAGATCCATTTATCATGCGTCCAGAAGGCAAAGGCTGTATCTTTGGTACCAAGAACTCCTTCAAGGATGGGCCGTTCCCCGAGCACTACGAACCCTGGGAATCTCCGGTTCCGCCTATCCTCAACAAACAGCCTATGAATCCTGCTGCCAAGGTGTGGGAGCCAGAAAAACAGGGTAAATCTGACCAGTATCCGATTATCGCCACCACCTACCGGGTAACTGAACACTGGCAGACTGGCGCTTTAACCCGCAACTTGCCCTGGTTGGCTGAGTTGATGCCCAATATGTTTGTGGAGCTCAGTGAAGAACTGGCCCGTGAGAAAGGGATAAAGAACGGCTCCAAGGTCATCGTATCCACCACTCGTGGTGATATCGAAGCCCTGGCTTGTGTGACCAAACGCTTTAAGCCCTTTAAGGTGGGCGGTAAAGAAATTCACCAGATCGGGATGCTGTGGCAGTTCGGTTTCAAAGGCTATGCCACCGGGGATATTGCCAACCGCTTGACTCCCCATATCGGCGACGCCAATACCATGTGTCCGGAATATAAAGCATTTCTATGCGACATAAGGAGGGCGTAACAATGGCAAATATGACAAATCTGTATGATAGCAGCATATGCACCGCCTGTCGTGCTTGCCAGGTAGCCTGTAAGAACTGGAATCAGCTTCCGGCTTCCATCAAGCCGTTTAAGGGCAATTATCAGACCCATGAGGATACTGACGGCGACACCTTCACCATTGTCTTGATGAATGAGGTCGACAATGCCGCTCACGGTGTGGATTGGAACTTTGCCAAGTTCCAGTGCATGCACTGTTTTGACGCTGCCTGCATGAAAGCCTGCCCCAGAGGGGCTTATACCAAGACTGAGTGGGGCGCCACCATTCATGATCCTGACAAGTGCATCGGCTGCCAGTATTGCACCTATGCTTGTCCCTTTGGTGTTCCCAAGCACCGCAAGCGCGAAGACAAGATCACCAAGTGCACCCTGTGCGCTGACCGGGTCACTGAAGGCCTGGCACCGGCTTGCGCTACTACCTGTGCTCCGGGTGCCCTTAAGTTTGGGGATAGGGATGAGCTTATCGAGTATGCCCGTGAACGGGTTAAATACCTGCAAGCCAACGGCTATCCCAATGCCACCATCTATGGCATCAATGAATTGGGTGGCCTGAATAAACTGTATATCTTGACCGATACGCCTGACAAATTCGGCCTGCCGGTCAATCCCAAGACCTATGGGACCATCAACTTCTGGCAGGACTGGGTACAGCCATATTTTGGCTGGTTAATCCCCGTAGCCCTGGGAGCTTCTGCACTCAGTTTTGTAACTACACGGTTGATGGCCAACAAACACCAAGAACACCCTGTGGAAGGAGGTCATGAGTAATGCAATTACTTCCAGAATACCGGGATGATGTACCGCGTGTAGAAAGATTCACCTGGTTGGCCCGGTTTACCCACTGGGGACATACCGTGACCTTTCTGCTCTGTTTGTTCACTGGACTAATCCTATTCCTGGACAGCGTTGACTGGTTGGCATTCATATTTGGCGGCTATTATGGAGCTGGCTGGGTGCACAGGATTTCAGGTCTGGCCATGACAGCGGTAATCGGTTTTGGATTTATTTTTGGTTTCCGGGGAGTTCTGCTCTGGATCGTGGACCTGCTGCGCTTTGGCTTTAATGACCTAAAATTCCTGGTTTTGTTCCCATTGGAGTTCTTTGGCTTCAAGGTCAACATTCCGCCGCAGACCCGCTTCAATGGCGGTGAAAAAGGCAACTCCATGATAACCCCGCTCATGGTGTTTCTTCTGATGATATCCGGGTATATCATGTGGTTCCCGTCCTATTTCCCGGCTGGCTTGGTGAGAATAGCCTATCCCACCCATGACCTGGCAATGATCTTTGCCACCGTAATGGTTTGTATGCATGCTTACCTGGGCTCTTTCCACCCCGGTTCAGGCGAATCCTTCTGGGGGATGTGGAAAGGCACCGTCAGGGAAGACTGGGCCAAGCACCACCATGCCATCTGGTATGAAGAGACTTACGGCAAACTGGCAGGAGAAAAGCCTAAAACCGTCCTGGGGTTGCCGGTTTTCGAACAATATGATAGCAAGCCCAAGGAGGCGGAGTAAGCACTACCGGTCGTCAGCTAAAAGGGGGAGCTTACTCCCCCTTTTCTCTTAATGATAAGGATAATTATCAGGTTTTTATTAGAGGAGTGAATCAAGATGCCGAGTAATATACCTGTACAGCTGCCTAACGGTTACCTGGAGTTTTTCTCCAGCCTGGAATCCTGGCAGAATGAGCAGCAAATCAAATTGCAGGCCAACATGCAACTGGCACAAGTGGTGGAGGAACCCTTGCGGAAAATTGCCAAACATCGTCGTCCTTTGATCACCATCACCGGATTGGAAATTGACCCTGAGCGTTACCGGCAACTGCTGGCTGATTTGCTGGTATTTCTTATTGAACAGCGTCCCGATATCGCAGCCAGTCTAGAGGCTATACAGCAGCAGCTTTCCAGTTTTGACTATGCTCTGCTGATTACCCGCCTGATAGAGCAGGATATGAAGTACTTACAGGAATTAGCTCGGTCATTGAAAATATCTCCCCAGCTTTTCATATTCGTCCTGGATCATGCCATAAGACCGTTCTTGCGCATCTATGCTGCTCAGTATCAGGCCGATATTTTCGAATATACTTATCAAAACTGGGATTTACCCACCATATGCCCGATATGCGGCAGTAAATCGCATTTCAGCCGTCTGCGCGCTGAAGACGGCAGGCGTTTTATGTTTTGTGATCGTTGTTTTACCGAGTGGGAAACCCGCTATCTTGAGTGTGTGCATTGCGGGAATGATGAACCAGGAAAAATAAATTATATCTCGGTGGAAAATGACGCTTCCAATCAGTTATATATCTGTGAGAAATGCCGGGGCTATTTGAAAACCTATGATGAGCGCCCTTCCGGCATGCCTACTGACCTTTTCCTGGCTAATATTCAGACTATTTATCTGGATTTACTCGCTGAAGAAAAAGGATACAGCAATCACAACGACGACTGGATCGCTCAATAAAACCCTAAAAGCAGAAGGTACAGGTATAACGGTTTAAACCGTCACCTGTACCTTTATCTGTTGTTAGGCTATTTACAGAAGCCGAAATCTCCGCGCAATAAAACTGGCTATGGCCACATCCTCATCAAAACCGAAGCAGGGATACGGCCCATCGATCTTATAGTCGGATACACGGGCGATAAGATTGGGAAGATCTGCTATGAGATCCCCGGTAGCCTGGCGTACTACCTCGATTTTGGGATATGGTCCGGTTTTATAACCTTCAGTGATCACCAGGTCGGCATAGGCCTTGACCTCATCGTATATATCCTTTAGATCCCTTTCGCTGTCCTCCCGTCGATAGCGCAAAGACATATGGGGCGATGAAGCATATACCAAACCGGCACCGGCGTGGAACAGACGCTCGGAGTCCTTTTCCACCGGCAAATCAAAACCGTGCTGAGAATGTTTTATTACTGCGGTACGGATATTCCAAAGGGTGAGATGGTGGATTACCTTTACCAAAACCGTGGTTTTACCGCTATTGTGATGACCTACAAATGATACTACTGGAACCAATCAGCTACCCCTTTCTTAACCGTCAGCCCTTCTAATACCAAGCTAACGGGCGATTAAATCGCGGGCCAGGGCCTGGCATTTAGCCAAGACCTCTTGCTCATCAAACTGTGTTACCCGGCGGTTTTCCATGACGATCTGGCCGTCGATTATCACCGTATCAACATCTGCGGCCTGAGCCGAATAGACGATATTGGCCACAATATCGTAATGCGGAATCATATGAGCGGCATTGAGATCTATTAAAATCAGGTCGGCTTTATAACCGGGTTTTAACATCCCTATCTCATCATCCCACCCCAGGGCTTTGGCACCCAGGGCGGTGGCCATCTCCAGGGCCTGATAAGCAGGCAAAACCGTGGGATCCATGCTGTTGACCTTGTGCAGCAATGCACAGCTGCGCATCTCCTGTATCATATCCAGATTGTTGTTGCTGGAAGCCCCGTCGGTGCCCAATCCCACTGCAATCCCGGCCTTAAGCATAGCCGGCACCGGTGCGATGCCGCTGGCCAGCTTCATGTTACTTTCCGGGTTGTGGGCCACCCCTACCTGATAATCTTTCAGGATGGCGATGTCATCCTCATTAAGGTGCACACAATGGGCCGCCAGGGTGGGGTGCTTGAACACACCGTTTGCCAGCATTAATCTGACCGGTGACATGCCGTATTGCTTTACTATGTCTTCCACCTCTTGACGGGTTTCAGCGATATGTATATGTATGCCCACCTCGAGCTCGTCTGCCAGGGCGGCTACTTTTTGCAGGTATTCCGGGGGGCAAGTATAGGGGGCATGGGGTCCAAGCGCGAAGCGAATACGACCTCTGGCTGCCCCATGCCATTGTTCCACCAGCTTGCGGCTGTCATCCAGGGCGATTTGGCTTTCCGGAGAAACCCCGATCATGCCCCGGCTCAAAAGCGCGCGCATTCCTGATTCTTCCACTGCACGGGCAGCTTGATCCATGAAGAAGTACATATCATTGAAGGTGGTTGTACCTGATTTGATCATTTCCGCTATGGCCAGCATGGTGCCCCAATAAATATCCTCACCATTGAGTTTGGCTTCCAGCGGCCAGATCTTGGTGGAGAGCCACTCCATCAAGGGCAGGTCATCGGCATAGCCCCTGAGCAGGGTCATAGCGGCATGAGTGTGGGTGTTGATCAGGCCCGGCAAAACTGCCTGCCCGCTGCCGTCGATAACCCGCCTATAGCTTCCCGGAGGTGCTGCACCAGCCCCGATGTGCTCGATAATATCGTTGTTGATAATCAGGTAGCCCTTTTGGATTAGACTGTTTTCTCCCGTCATTGGCAGAATAGCGGCATTCTCAATCAATATCGACATGTCCTCGCCTCCTTTTTATACCCAAATACGGATACGATACGATCAACTACTGCTTTTTCTGACCATACTTCTTAAATCCTTCATGCAGCAATTTAACCTGATCTTCTGCCAGCCCCTTTAGTGGGCCCAGCATGCGGGCGTAAATCCCTATCTGCGCAGTCTGTTCGGTGACATAGCATACCCTCAAGGCCTGGGCTACACTGGCACCGACACCTATTAAACCGTGATGGGACAACAAAGCGGCTCGACCGGTCTCACCCAGGGTTTTAACCGCATATTCAGCCAGCTTGCGGCTGCCGGTCAGGGCATAAGGTACGACCGGGATTTCGTGGCCGATAACCTGCGCGGTTTCTTCCAGAATAACCGGAATGGGTACGCCGGCCACGGCAAAGGCAGTCGCAAACGGGCTGTGAACGTGTACTATGGCACCTACATCCGGTCTGGCCAGGTATATGGCCAAATGCAGCGGGCTTTCGCTGGAAGGGCGATAGCGTCCTTCTATTACTTGCTTATCATAGCCTACTATTACCATGTCCTCCGGGTTCAGGGATTCATAGTCCATACCGCTGGGGGTTATGACGAAGCCCTTAAGGTCGGTGGCGCGAGCGCTCACATTGCCCCAGGTACCGATAACCATGCCGCTGTTATAAATCTCCCGGGCGGCCTCCAAAACCTGGCGTCTCACTTCCAACGAACTCAACATGCTATCACCGCCCTTCCTTAAGCCTCTTTAAGCCCTCCGCAAACGGGGCTGTAATGATCCCGCCCTCAGTTATAATAGCGCTGATCAGGTGTTGGGGGGTGACATCAAAAGCGGGATTGAACACCTCTACCTCAGGCACGGTAACATAGCCATGACTGCAGCGCCTGACCTCATCCTGGTGGCGTTCTTCAATGACAATAGCCTTTCCGTCAGGCAGGCTGAGATCAACGGTAGATAAAGGCGCAGCTACATAAAACGGGATTTGATGGTAGTGGGCCAAAACCGCCAGGGGAAATGTCCCGATTTTGTTGGCGGTATCGCCATTGGCCGCGATGCGGTCAGCGCCCACAATTATGGCATCAACTCTGCCCAACTGCATGGTGTAGCCTGCCATGCTGTCAGTAATCAGGGTTACCGGTATGTTATCCTGCATCAATTCCCAAACCGTTAGCCGGGCTCCCTGCAAAACCGGGCGCGTCTCGCAAACCCACACCATATCGATTTTGTTGCGTCTGGCGGCTGAACGGACCACCCCCAGGGCGGTTCCGTAGCCACAGGTGGCTAAAGTGCCAGCATTGCAAATGGTCATTACCCTGGCTCCCGGCGAAAGCAGGGCCTGACCGTTTTCACCCATAGCCTGGTTTATGGCTATATCCTCCTGGCGCATCTTCTCGGCTTCATTGAGCAGCAAATCGCCGAGTACATGCGCAGGCTCCTGCCGGTGCTGTAAATAGAGCTTTTCCATGCGCTGCAAAGCCCAAAAGAGATTGACCGCAGTAGGCCGGGTAGAGGCCAGCATTTCCTTGATGCTGTAGAAATAATCATAGAGCTCTGCGGCTGAGCCGTTAAAGCGGCGCATGCCCAGAGCCAGGCCAAAAGCCGCTACCACACCGATAAGCGGTGCTCCGCGCACCTTCATGGAGCATATGGCCTCCGCTACCTCCTCTGGGGTATGACAGGGCCTGAATGCCACCTCATCCGGCAGCTTGCTTTGATCCAGTATCACCACAGCTTCATTGTCAAAACAGACTGTTTCTATCATAGCTTGACCTCAATTTCATCCAGAATACGCCTGCAGTCACACTGCACTTGCTGTTTTTCAATCAACAGGGTGCTCTCCAGCAAGAGCCTGCGTACTTTGGCGGTATTGTTTTTCATTACCTCATATACCTCGCTATGGGTCAATATGCTCGGTGAAATGCCGGCTGCAAAATTGGTTATAGTGGCCACAGTGGCATAGCACATGCCCAATTCCCTGGCCAGGCAGACCTCGGGGACACTGGTCATGCCCACCACATCGCCGCCTAACAGCTTATACACCGAAATCTCCGCTGCGGTCTCAAAACGCGGGCCTTCGGTGCATACATATACCCCGCCGTTGCTGACCTCATACTGCAGGTTTTGGGAGGCCTCCACTATGGCCGCTCTCAGGCGGGGGCAATAGGGCACGGTCATATCGCAGTGCACCACCCCTGCTTCGCCGCCTTCATAAAAAGTGCTGCAACGTGATTTGGTAAAGTCCAGGAACTGGTCCACCAGAACAAAATGACCTGGCTTAAAATCATAGTTGAGCGACCCTACGGCTGCTGTCGCCAGAATGTTTCTTACCCCCAGTTTGTACAAGGCCAATATATTGGCACGGTAGTTGATCAGGTGCGGGGGTACGCTGTGGTTGGCCCCATGCCGGGGAATGAAAGCCAATTCCACCCCTTTATAAGTCCCCACCGTGACCGCAACCGCCCCGTATTTGGTTTGCTGCATCACCTCGCGGCGACTCTGCAGGGCATCGGGGTGGTATATGCCGGTGCCCCCAATTATGGCTGCTGTAATCAAATAGATTCCTCCTTATCATTAAAACATCAGTTATGGTTATGGTTATTGTTATTATCATTATCGAACAAGGCCTGAGCAAACAGATTGGGGTCAAAGTCCCGCAAATCATCCAGGGTCTCACCGATCCCAATCAGCTTGACCGGTATGTCCAGCTCCCTGGCGATGGCCAGCACTATACCGCCTTTGGCAGTGCCGTCCAGCTTGGTCAAAACAATGCCGGTAACCCCGGTAGCCTCTTGGAATATGCGGGCCTGACTGATCGCATTCTGACCGGTGGTAGCATCTAACACCAGCAAGACCTCCTGCGGGTCCTGCCCGATCTCCCTCTCGATGATCTTTCTTACTTTGGACAGTTCCCTCATCAAATTGGTTTTATTCTGCAGGCGCCCGGCAGTATCTATGATGAGAATATCCGCCGAGCGAGCCCGGGCCGCGCTGATAGCATCAAAAACCACCGCTCCGGGGTCGGAGCCCTCACGATGCTTGATAAGCTCCACTCCCACCCGATCAGCCCAGATCTGCAGTTGATCGATAGCGGCTGCGCGGAAGGTGTCCGCAGCTGCCAGGAGCACATTCAAGCCTTCCTGTTTGAAGCGATAAGCCAGTTTGGCTATCGAGGTGGTCTTTCCGGCTCCATTGACCCCTACCACCATGATAATGGCCGGTTTCGGCCCCCCCAGGTTCAGCGGTTGGGTGTTCTGCAGCAAAAGCGCTATCTCTTGCTGGATCAGGTGCAGGACCTCATTGGCATCATTGATGTGCTGCTTTTTGGCGGCCTGTCTGATCTTTTCCACCAATTCCACTGAGGTGTTCATACCCACATCAGCCTGTATCAGAATCTCTTCCAGCTCTTCCCAGAAATCTTCATCCAGTTTACGGGTATTCTTCACCAGTTCCTGGATTTTGCCGGCCAGGTTTTCCCGGGTCTTGCTCAAACCCTGTTTAAACCTCTGCAAAAAGCCAAAGCGCGGCTTGCTGCTCTCCTTGGCAGGGCTTTGTCCATCTTCAGGTTGCTCGCCTTTGGCAGAGCTTTGCTTTCCGGGTGTCACATCATCCTGTTCTGAGCAAGGTTGGAGCTGGTCTGGCAAATCCCCTGCCAGGCCTGTCTGCTCATCATCCCCGGGGCTGGTGGCGGTATCCTGCAGTGCTTTATCCTTTTTCGCAAAGGGATTGATGCGGTTAAATAAGCCGTTTTTCTCAGGCCCTGAGGATTCCGGCAGCTTTTCTGTCCCTGACCCGGAACCTTCGGTTTCACCTGACGGGGTTTTTTTCCTGCGATTGAAAAGCGACATGGTCTCATCCTTTCAGTTACAGCATAATCGATTTTATCCCGCCTTACTGGGCATATCCTCCAATGACAGGGTATATACCTGGCTGATCCCCTTTTCCGCCATAGTGATTCCATATATAGTATGGCCGCATTCAATAGTGCTCTGCCGGTGAGTGACCACAATAAACTGGGTCTCCCCGCACATGCCCCGCAAAAAGCCGGTGAAGCGCGTCAGATTGGCTTCATCCAGGGCGGCATCGATTTCGTCCAGTATGCAGAAGGGGATGGGTTTGAGGCGAATCAAGGCGAATAAGAAGGCGATACATGTTAAAGCCCGCTCTCCTCCCGACAACAGGTGCAGCGACTGCACCCGTTTACCGGGGATCTTAACCTCGATGTCCACCCCGGCCTCCAGGCTGCTGGCCTCGTTTTGTACCAGCAAGCGGCCCTCGCCGCCGTTGAACATTTCCGCAAAAGTACGGGCGAAGCTCTGGTTGGCCTGCTCCATAAAGCGCTTGAAATCATGGGCCATGAGTCGCTCGGTTTCCGCCAGCAGATTCAACAATGAGTCGCGGGCCTGCCCGAGATCAAGATACTGCTTTTCCAAAAAAACCAGCCTGCTCTCCAAAGCCTCGGATTCCTCGATTGCCGAGATATCCACCATGCCCAGGGCTTCGAGTTTTTCTTTGAGCACTGCCAGCTCTTGTCTTATGCTGCGCAGCTCGGCAGGCCTGAACCTTTTTAAATCTATTTCCATGACCGGGGTTTCACCGAGCTTTTCCCTCCATTGCGCATACAAGCCGGAAAGTTCGGCGTCCAGCCGTACCAGACTGATTTCCTGCTGGCGGATGACCTGCTCCAATCGTCCCATCTCCGCTGATACCGGCTCCAGGTCGGCCTTGAGCTGATTGACCGCGTTTCTGCACTGCATTTCCTGCTCTTTGATGGTTTCCAGACTATCGCGTTTATTCTTTTCGCTCAACACCAGCTCGGCTATCCTTTGTTTTATGCTCTCGCTTTTGCGGTTTTCGGTCTCTATATCATGCTGCAGTTTGGCCAGCAAATCATGGGCTTCCTGACAGGACTGGCGGTAAGAGCCCTGCACCGCCTCAAACTGCAGCAGGTTCTTGTGCTGGTTGTCCAACTCCCTCTTTTTCATGTGCAGCTGTTCACGATACGAAGCGGAACGTTCGCGCCATACCTCGAGGTCCTGCCGCATCTTCACCAGGGTTTCCTTGTATTCTTCAAGCTGGCTGGAATCAACCTGCTGTTTGAGCTGCAGGGCCTGCCACTGTTCCTGGTAAGCGGCCAGGTCATGTTCTATCTGCTGGGCTTCCTCTTTAAGCCTGACTATGCCTGCATGGGCCTCCTGGCAATCCCGCTGCAATTGGACGATTTGCTCAGCCCCGCTTTTTATCTGGCTTTCAAGCCAATCCTTTTTGAGGCTGCACTCCATCTGCCGCTTTTTCAATTCCGAAGCCTGCTGCTCGATGGCCTCCAATGCAGAGCGGGCCTCGGCCAAAGCCTGCTTGAGCTGATCCATTTTCGCCTGTTGGGCCAGCAGTTCTTTTTCCAGCCTGTTTTCCTCTGCCCGGCGCTGCAGGTGGCTTGAGCCCCGTTCCGCAGCAGTACCGCCAGTCATAGCCCCACCGGGGGTGATTATGTCGCCTTCCAGGGAGACCAGTGTCCAGGGATAATCGATCTTTTTAAAGATCTGTATCCCGCTATTGAGGCTATCCACTACCAGTACACGCCCCAACAGATACTCCACCACCACGCGGAACCTGGGCCGACAATTGACCAGGCGGTCGGCTCTGCCCATCACCCCTTTGAGCGACAGAGACCTCTTAAGCACCTCTTCAGGTACCTCACGTGTTCTCAGGCTGTCCAGGGGCAGGCAAGTGACCCGTCCGGCTCTCTGGCTTTTGAGACGCTCAATAACCTGATGCGCGCTGTGGCTGCTCTCCACCACGATGTTGCCCAGGCTTCTGCCCGCAGCAACCTCGATGGCGGTCTCCAATCCCGGGGGCACCTCCAGGATCTCTCCTACTATGCCTAATACCCCGTCTAATTCGCCATTATCAGCCCATTTCATCACAGCTTTTACCCCGGGTGCGTAACCGCTCAGGCTCTGGCGCATGTTCCTTAAACTCTCCAAACGGCTGCTGTGCTGGTTGATCTGCTTTTGCAGCCCTTGAATCTGCCCTTCTGCCTGGACCAGTTTGCGAGCCGCCTCAGCCCCGGCGTTCTTCACCGCCTGGAGTGAACCCATGAGCTGGCTCAATTGCTGTTCAACCTGTACTTTTTCCTCCTGATACTGCGCATGTTGTTGCTGGGTCGCTTTTAATTGCCGGTTAAGCTGTTCATACTGTGTTTTAAGCCTGAACCTGCGTTCGCGGTTTTTTAGCAAACGCTCCTGCTGCTCCTTAAGCCTGTTTTTGACCTCGCTTTCCTCCCGGGCATGAGCGAAGAGCAAGGCTTTATGCTCTTCAAACAGCCTGGTTTTGGCGGCCAATGATTGCTCCAGCTCGGCAGTTTCCTTTTCCAGGCGAATGCACTGCTGCTCCAAATCCTCGCTCAATAGCCGCTGCTGCTCGTAATCCTTCCGGTTGATGAGCAAATCATGGCCGATTTTTTTTAACTGCGCCGCATATTTGGCAGCATCAGCCTTTGCCGCTTTGAGCCTTTCCTGATAGTTGACCATGCGCTCCTGGCTCAGCTGCAGGGCGGAGCGCAGTTCAGCCATCTCCGCTTTAGCATCATATAATTCCTGCTGGGCCTTTTGCTGTTTTAAACGCCAATCCTCCAGTTGCCGCTCTTTTTCCTGTAATTGCCTGAGCTGTTCGGATTGCTGTTGCTGCACAGCCCTGAGCTTGCCCCTGCGCTCTTCAAGATCGGCCTGGCAGTTAGCCTGATCCCTTTGCAGGCGGTTGATCTCATAGGCCGTAAGGGTCTTTTCCATATCATCCGCTTCTTGCTTATAGCTTATAAACTGCCTGGCCTTTTCTGCCTTGTGCTGCAGTTCCTGGCTGCGTTCCCGCATTTCCGCCAGCAAATCGGACAGGCGGGTCAGATCCTGAGCGGTATCCAGCAGGCGGCGATTAACTTCCTCGCGCTGCTGCCGGTATTTTATGATCCCTGCGGCTTCTTCCAGGATAAGGCGCCTATCCAGGGCCTGCGCGTTTAAGAGCTGCTCCAGTTCACCCTGACTGATTATGGCATAACCCTTCTTGCCCAAACCGGTTCCGGCAAATAAGTCGTGTATATCCTTCATGCGCACCCGGGTGCGATTGATGGTGAACTCGCTTTCCCCCGAGCGAAACAGCTTGCGGGCCAGATTGATTTCCCTGTACTCCAGGGGAATAAAGCCATCAGCATTATCGATCAACATCTCCACCGCAGCCATGCCGTGAGCCCGTTTGCTGTCAGTGCCGCAGAAAATAATGTCTTCTCCTTTGCTGCCGCGCAGATTGCGGACGTTGTTCTCGCCCAGTACCCAGCGAACCGCGTCCACAATATTGCTTTTGCCACAGCCGTTCGGCCCCACTACTATGTTTATGCCCGGTTCGAAGTGAATTGTAGTGTATTCAGCAAAAGACTTAAAGCCTTTGATGTCCAGACGCTTTAAATACACCCTGTCCCTCCATATCACTGGGAGTAATGCCAAAAGCTCCATCTGAGCCAGCGGTCGTAATACCAGCACATTTTGGCCGATGCTGGTATTTACTAGTTTGCCAAGCATGGTCAAAAAACCTTCCCCAAATCAAGCCTAAAGCAGGAAATCTTCTGCCATACGGTCAAACCGGTTTATCCAAGGCCTGCTCTCTGCCTGCCCCGCCAAGCCACTGGCTCCAGGCTTCAGCGGGTAATACGCCGGTACGCTGCGCTGCCACTTATTGGGGCAATATGCCCCGCTCTATTAAGCGGCGTATAAAGTCAGGCCTGGTTAAAGTTATGCCTTCGCTGTCACCATTGTAGTTTAGGCTGATGCTATCGGGTGCCAGGTCCTCAGAAGGGATTACTCTTAACATACCTTTACCCAACTGCTCTTGCAGACGGGCCAGATTTCGCCGGCGATGGCCGATCAGCCGCGAAAGGTCACGGGGGTTGACGAGGAGACGGACCGGTCGGTCCTGCCGTGACAGTACACCGGCATCCTGCAGCAGCTCATGGGCCTGCTGATAAAATATATGCTGCTGGACCAACTCCCCGAAGGCCGGGTGATACGGCCCGGCCAGCAGGGTTTGTCCGGGCTGCAAATCCTGGCTGGGCTGTAAACCCAGGCGGATTACCGGTATGCAGTGGTATTGGAACAGGAGCAGCATTTGCCCACATATCGAAATTGCCTCAGCCAGGCCCAGCTCTTGATAACTGCCCTGCTGCCATTGCCTGGCCAGTTCTGTGCCGGCAATCACCAGGGTGGGATAGATTCTGACCATATCCGGCTGCATCCCGATAGTGATCCTGGCCGTAGCCAGGTCTTTATGCCGGTTGTCACCGGGCAGGCCCACCATCAATTGTATGCCCAGCTTAAATCCATATTCTTTTATCAGCCGGCTGGCGGAGATTATCTGCTCAAGCCTTATTCCCCGCCCGGATAAGGCCAAAACCTCATCATTACACGACTGCACTCCCAGCTCGATGGTTTTTACTCCCCATTTTTTAAGTAATTCCAGAATTCCCGGATCAATCCCATCCGGGCGGGTGGAAAGGCGCAGGCCTTTAACCACATCTTTTTGCAAATAGGGATAAACCTGACTGAGGTAGGCTTCCTGCAGGGAAATATCCATCATGGTAAAACTGCCCCCAAAGAAAGCTATCTCGATCTCACTTCCGGGTGGGATGGTAGCCAGGTACTGCTCAACCAGTTCGGGGATGGCAGAAGGTGAAAGGGGTTCTTGCTGTGAGGCTATGTGCCGCTGATTGCAGAATATGCATGTAAACGGGCACCCCACATGGGGGACAAAAATCGGAATATTGACGTGTTTCATGTCTCATGAGGGGACTTTAACCCCAGGCTGCAGAGCAGTTGCCGGTTTTTCAAGACTTTTTCCGCGGCATTTTGCTCGGCTTCCTTTTTACTGCGCCCCTGCCCGGCTGCCAGCAGCCTGTCCTTGTAATATACCCCGGCTTCAAAAACCTTGGCATGAGCCGGACCGCTTTCCTTAATAATCCTGTAGCAAACATTTTGTTTGTTCTTGCCCTGCACCAATTCCTGCAGGCGGGATTTATAGTCGTGATAATCCCCCTGCGCGGTATCATCAATGTAAGACTGCAGATGGTCCAGCACAAAGCGGGTGGCAGCTTCGTAACCCTGGTCGAGGTAAATGGCGCCGATTACCGCTTCAACGGCATCAGCCAGTATGGAGCGGCGTTTACGCCCTCCGGACATCTCCTCCCCCCGCCCCAACATAAGATAATCGCCCAATTTCATCTGATGGGCTACATTGAGCAGGGCTTTTTCGCATACCACCTTGGCGCGGATCTTGGTCAGCTCACCTTCCGGCTTTTCCTGAAAATTGTTATACAGGTACTCCGCAACAATCATATTCAAAACCGCATCACCCAAAAACTCCAGGCGTTGATTATTGCGGCTGCAGTTCTTTTCCTGACTGAAGGAAGGATGGGTCAAAGCCATGTCGATAAGCCCCGGGTTATGGAAATCAAGCCCATTGTCACGCATAAAGCGTGCCACCGTATCCCGCAGTCTAGCCATTTTTTACCTTTTCCAAATGCTCGTACAGAGCGGTCACCAGCTCGCCGAAGGTCACCAGGCTTTCCAGCCCTTCTTCGGGAAATTCCACATCGTAGGCATCCTCCAGGGCCATGATCATCTCCACCACATCGATGGAGTCAGCATCCAGATCCTCCAGCTTGGTGTCCATGTTGATTTCCTGCGGATCCAGGTCCAGCTGTTCTGCCAGTATCCTTCTGGCCAAATCTACGAACTGTTCCACTGCAATCCCCCCTTAAAAATAAGCTCATCACGATGGCCTGTTGCATTGGGCCCTAAATCAATGCTGCCAGGGCTGTTTCCTGTTGCTCCACAATACGGCTCTTGATGCATTGAGCGGCGATGTTCATGCCGCTGTGTACGGCCTGTCTTTTTGAACTGCCATGACATACTACGCTTATCCCTTTGACCCCCAGCAAAGGTGCGCCGCCTACCTGGCGATAATCCACCTTTTGATAAATAGCGGGGAGTTTGCCCAGCTCTTTTAAGGTGTGCTGGGCCAAAAAGAGCACTAAGCCTTCCATGGATTTCAGCAGTATGTTGCCGGTAAAGCCATCGCATACGATAACATCGCAGTTGCCGGCTAAAATGTCGCGCCCCTCCACGTTGCCAATAAAATTGAGCCTGGGCTGCTGGCGCAGCAGAGCGAAGGCCTCTACTGCCGCGGCATTGCCTTTAGTCTCCTCCAGGCCGTTGTTAAGCAGGCCGACACGGGGACTGGGTACAGCCAGAATGGCAGCCGCATAGGCGCTCCCCAGGGCAGCGAACTGGACCAGTTGCGATGGGCGGCAGTCCACATTGGCCCCAACATCGATGAGCAGCGAGCTTGAACCGGAGATATTGGGCAATTCGCCGACGATTGGGGGACGTTCTATACCTTCCATTCTTCCCAGAATAAACAAAGCCGCTGCCATCTGGGCCCCGGTGCTTCCGCACGACAATATCGCATCAGCCTGGCCGGATTTAACCAGGCCGGTAGCAACTACGATGGAGGCATCCTTCTTGCGGCGCATGGCTATGGCGGGCGACTCTTCCATGCCGATTACCTGTGTGGCATTGACTACGCTGAGCCTTGAGGGGTCATAATTTAGTTCTTTTAATATCGGCTCAATTTGCTCCGCCGCACCTACCAGAATAACAGAGGCCTCAGTTTCTTTCTCCAGCCAGCTCAAAGCACCTGCAATAACCTCGCCTGGCCCGAAATCTCCGCCCATTACGTCAACTGCAATCCTCATCCTGTTCCCCCTCGTTTCAGCAAGAAATACAAAAAGTAAGCTATGGGCCTAAAAGTGCGCCTATACCTTACCTTTTGTCCAACCTGTACAGCTTACATTACGTTTTTACCTTTATAAAATCCGCAATTCAAGCAGGCCCGATGTGCTAATTTAAGCTCCTTGCATTGAGGACATTCAACCAATCCCGGCTTGTCCAGCTTGCGCCATTCGGCACGCCTCATATTCTTTCTTGAATGCGATTGTCTCCTCTTAGGAACTCCCAATGTGTTCCCCTCCTTCCCGGGTTAATTTTTTTAAGGCTTCCCAGCGCGGATCAATATTTTCCTCACTGCAGCGGCAAGCCTCCATATTTTTGTTTACACCGCAACCCGGGCACAGACCCTGGCACTCCGAATTGCAGAGCGGACTTAAAGGGATAGCGGAAAATATGGCTTCTATTACCGCCGGTTCAATATCAACCTCACCCTGCTCAGCCACTAATACATCATCCTTGAACTCTTCCGGTTTTCGGCTGCCGGCATCTATAATAGTGATACTCAATTCTTCCGAAACCTCAATTAGAGAAGGTTCCAGACAACGAGAACAGGGCACTATTAGTTTGGTTATCACTCTTCCAGTGCCGACATATATCTGTCCAGTGAATACCACCTCTATGTCGACCCTAACCGGATCAGCAAACCGGGCTCCCAACCCTTGGACCAGTTCGTCGGGGTAAAACTCCACAAAGGAAAATTGTTCGCCTTGTTGTGGCTGAAGCCTGAGTTGTTTAAGGTCAATTATCATGATCGCACCCCTAAAAAACACCAGATTAATTATATTCTTCACCGGTTAGTATTGTCAACAAAGGCAGTAATTATATCGGTTTTCTAGGTTAGCATTGCCAGGTTTTATAGCAAAAACCAAAGAGGCGGGCGCCGCCCGCCTCCAGTGGATATCGATATACTATTGTGCCAGTCTGTAGGTATCCCTGGCGATAACCAGTTCCTCATTGGTGGGAATAATGAAGATGCGTACCTTGGAGTCGTCAGCAGCCACATCAACCGCTTTGCCGCGTACTTTGTTCTTCTCGGGATCCATCTTAATTCCCAGTGCATCAAGATCCTCGCATATATGACGACGGATATCAATGCCGTTTTCTCCTACACCGGCAGTGAATACCAAGCAGTCACAGCCATTCAGCTTGGCAAAGTAGTTGCCGATATAACCCTTTACAGCATTGTAGTATACATCCAGGGCTATTTGTGCTCTGGTATTTCCGGCCCTAGCAGCTTCCTCAACATCGCGCAAGTCGTTGGATACCCCTGAAAGCCCCAGCATACCTGATTTCTTGTTGAAATAATTGTTGGCTTCTGCAGAATCCATACCCAGTTTCTCCATCAGGAAGAACACGATAGCGGGGTCGATGTCACCGGAGCGGGTGCCCATTACCAGTCCTTCTAAGGGAGTGAATCCCATACTGGTTTCGACTACTCTTCCGTTCTTTATGGCTGCCATGCTGGCACCATTACCCAGATGTAAGGTGATAATCTTGCAGTCTTCGTACGGTTTGCCCAACATCTCTGCTGCCCGATGGGAAACATAGTAATGTGAGGTGCCATGGAAGCCGTACCTTCTGATACGATATTTTTCGTAGGCTTCATAAGGCAGTGCGTACATGTAATTGGCAGGTTCCATAGTCTGGTGGAACGCAGTATCAAATACCGCCACATGTTTGACATTGGGCATAAGCTTCTGACAGGCTTCAATTCCCATCAGATTGGGCGGATTATGTAACGGCGCAATGTCGAAACAATCCCTGATAACCTTGCGGACATTATCATCGATGACTACTGATTCGGCAAAGCTCTCGCCGCCGTGTACTACACGATGCCCGACAGCCCCGATCTCGTCCATGTTTTTCACAACACCGTATTCGGGATTGACCAAAACTTCCAGAACCAGTTCCATACCTGCAGTGTGGTCAGGAAGATCCTTTTTGATTAAAACCGCTTCTTTGCCCAGGGGTTTATGTTCCAGAGTACTTCCCGGTATGCCTACACGGTCTACTAACCCCACCGCCAGAACGGTTTCATCAGTCATGTCTACAATTTGATACTTTATCGAAGAACTACCGGCATTAACCACCAAAACCTTCATTAAATTCCTACCTCCTCAATTTCTTCAATTTCCCTCAATTATCTTTGATCCCGGCTGGGATGCAAAAAAGAATCCAGGATTAGGCCTTCAAGGCAGTCATGGCTACTACATTTACTATGTCTTCTACGCTACAACCCCTGGAAAGGTCGTTAACCGGTTTGTCCATACCTTGAAGAATAGGCCCAATGGCTTCGGCCTTAGCCAGTCTCTGTACCAACTTGTAGCCAATATTACCGGCATTGATGTCAGGGAATATGAGTATGTTACACGAACCTGCAATCTCGCTGCCGGGTGCTTTGGACGCCCCTACGCTAGGAACGATGGCTGCATCAGCCTGGAATTCGCCATCCACTTTGATTTCGGGGAATTTTTCTTTAGCGATCTGTACAGCCTCAACAACTTTGTCAACAAAGGCATGGCTGGCGCTTCCTTTGGTGGAAAAAGACAGCATGCCGACTTTGGGATCTTTGAATCCGCATACACTGACCGCTGTTTCCACTGAGGCTTTAGCAAATTCTGCCATTTGTTGGGCAGTGGGTTCGATGGTTACCGCACAGTCAGCAAATACAAACAGCCCGTCTTCTCCGTAATCCTTGTTGGGGCATATCATAATAAACGCACCCGATACGGCTGAGATACCCGGTGCGGTCTTTATGATCTGCAGAGCCGGACGCAGAACGTTGCCGGTGGTATTCTCGGCTCCCGCCACCTCACCATCGGCCTTGCCCATCTTTACCATCATAGAAGCGAAAAATAGCGGATCCAGCATGGTGGCTTTGGCTTTGTCCAAAGTGACGCCCTTGTCCTTGCGCATTTCATAAAAGACCTGCACATAGTCATCCAACAGCGATGAGGTAGCCGGATTGATTATCTCGGCACCAGATATGTCGGCTCCAATGCTGCTTGCTAACCCCCTGATCGCGCTTTCATCACCCAAAAGAATTGGATTGGCAATCTTGTTGTCTACGATTGCCCTGACAGCTTTAAGGGTTCTCTCTTCGGTTCCCTCCGGAAGCACTATGGTTTTCCCTTTGGTTGCTGCCTTTTCTCTAATTTGCGCTAGTAAACTCATTCTTTTCCCTCCCAATAATTCACCTTGTTCTTAGATTGTTGCAATGTTCACATTCTGTTCTAATTCTAGCATAAACGTGCTGCAGAGTGTATAATTATTGGCACCATTGATACATGCAAGGAGTAGGAAACATGGCTGTTGTTGGCATCGTTGCCGAATTCAACCCTTTTCACAATGGACACCGTTGGCTGTTGGAGGAAGCCCGTTCAAAACTGCAACCTGAAGCGATCATTTGTGTAATGAGCGGTTCCTTTGTGCAGCGGGGCGAACCCGCTATTTGTGACAAGTGGGCCCGTACCCGCATGGCTTTAGCCGGAGGTGCAGATCTGGTTATAGAGCTGCCGTTTTGTTTTGCAGCCCGCAGTGCTTATTATTTCGCCTCTGGGGCTTTGCGGATACTGCAAGCGGCTGGAGCCACCCATGTGGTGTTCGGCAGTGAAAGCGGCAATTTAACTGCCCTGAACAGAGTAGCCAGCCTGCTGGTCGATGAAACCACCGCCTACCAGCAGCAGCTTAAATCGGCACTATCGCGGGGCTTAAGCTATCCTGCTGCCAGGGCCTGTGCTGTAAAACACATCCTGCATGATGACAGCCCTGAAATGAGCAGTCTTTTATCCGGCCCTAACAATATACTGGCTATCGAATACCTGCGTGTTATTAAGGAATTCGGTTTAAAGCTGATACCTGTAACCTATGCCAGGCGAGGGGCTACCTACCATGATCTCGAGGTATCAGAGCTAGCCAGTGCTACGGCCATACGCCACGCCATATATCAAGGCCTCCTCAACCAAATAACCCCGGCCCTGCCCGAAGCCAGCCTCAATATCCTGCAGGAAGAGGTCCAAGCGGGACGTGCGCCGATACCGGTTGATGGCCTGGAACTGGCTATACTCATCCAGCTGCGACTGGCCACCAAAGAACGGCTGCAGGAGGTCTATGAAATAAACGAAGGCCTGGAGAATCGCCTGCTCACGGCTGCCCGGCAAAGTGGTACTCTTCCTGAACTGCGCAACTCAATAAAAAGCAAACGCTATAACCTGACCAGAGTTAACCGTATGCTCCTGTACTCGCTATTCTCTGTATCAAAGAACCAAATAGCCCTTTTCGATCAGGCCGGGCCTCAGTACTTACGCCTGTTAGGATTTTCGTCACAGGGTCGCAAATTCCTGCAACAAGTCAAAAATAATTCAATTTTGCCGCTTTTAAGCACCGGCAGCCATATCGCCAAATTGATAAAAAACCATCCCCGGCACATCGCTTCACATATGCTGGCTTTAGATATTAAATCCTCAGATGTGTTCAGCCTGTTGATCCCCGACCCCGGTCAGCGTCAGGCCGGTCAGGATTTCCTGCGCCAGGTGATAGAATTAAATCCTGCCCAGAGCGGAGATTTTTGAAGTGATTTGTTCAAGGTTTTCCTCTGCGGCCTGACGGCCCAGTTCAATAATGTCCCTCGCTTTGTCAAAAGCCCGCGGTGAAAAGCAGCCTACCTTCGGCTGTATCATAATATCGGTGTGGTCTTTAACCTGATCAAAGCGGACTTTTTGCATGAGGTCCAGGGAGGTGATGATCACATCCAGGGTGTTCTTGATATTGGTTTCCAGGCTGTCCCCGAACATCACATCAACCGCTATAACCAGGTCCGCTCCACGGCTGCGGGCTACATCTACAGGCAAAACGTCGCATACCGCGCCGTCAACCAGGATCATATTCTCCTTTTTTACCGGGGTAAATACGCCGGGAATGGAAACACTGGCCCGTATGGCCTCTGCAACCGGCCCGGATTCCAGAATAACCCGTTGGCCGCTTATCAGATCGGTAGCTACCATATGCACCGGTAAAAGGGTTTCCTCAAAGTCCATTCTTTTGGTGAGCAATGCTAAAAGGCTGTCCAGCTTTTTACCGGCGATGAAGCCGAAACGAGGCAGGCGCACATCGAAGAACACCCTCAGGTCCATGCTGTCGATCATTCTCCCCAACATGACCATATCAGTGCCGCAGGCATACAAGCCGCCTACCATAGCGCCCATGCTGCATCCCACGATGCAATCGAACGGAATCCGGTTTTCCACCAAGACTTGCAGAACCCCAATGTGAGCCAAACCCCGCGCGCTGCCTGCTCCAAGCACCAGAGCGATTTTGGGTGACTGAGACACCCGGTCACCTCCTTAAAATGCTGTATTACCGCATCAATGGCCTGGTTTAAGCTTCTAAACCCCATCCATAACAACATATATTGAACTGGAAACCTTGTCAAGTTAAGGGGAGGCAAGCGATTTGCACGGCACTATGCTGAAAAACACTCAGTTTTGGATCCTGTTGGGTTTGGTCGGCCTGGCTGTTTTCATGGTGGCTGAGCCCAGTTCAGCAGTGACCTCCGCAGCCTACGGCCTAAAGCTCTGGGCTACGGTTGTCGTTCCGGCCCTGCTGCCGTTCTTTATCGTGGCGGAACTGCTGGTGAGCATGGGTTTGGTCAGGTTTTTGGGAGTATTGCTCGAACCGGTTATGCAGCCGATTTTTCGCCTGCCGGGATGCAGTTCGCTGGTCATTGCCATGGGTTTTACCTCGGGGTTTCCGGTTGGTGCTCTGTTGACCAGGCGTTTATATGATCAGGCTATGCTGAGCGCGGAGCAAGCAGAACGCCTGGTGTCCTTTACCAATAACTCCAGCCCGCTTTTCATTCTCGGCGCGGTTGGCATGGGTATGTTCGGCTCGCCCAAGCTGGGCTGGCTCCTGGCTATTTCTCATTATTTGGCCAATTTAACGGTGGGATTGCTGTACCGCTTCAAAGCCCGCGCAGTGCCTGGAGCAGTTAAGCTGGGCCGACGAGAACGGTGGCGCAATGCGGTAATGGAATTGCTTCTGGCCATGAATCAGGAAGGATTATCCAAACGCCTGGCCACAGCCATCAGCACGGGCATTACCAATATCCTGGCCATTGGCGGTTATATCATCACTTTCTCGGTAATTACCTCCATGCTGTCGGATTGGGGCTTCATGGAGATCCTGGCGCGATCGATCAGGTCTTTATTGGGCTTTTTCGATCTGTCCTATCAGGTTGCCTATGGCCTGGGGATGGGACTGTTCGAAATCACCCTGGGCTCCAATTTCATAGCCCAGGCCAGTGACGCAACCCTGTTGCACCAACTGCTGGCAGTGAGTGCGGTATTGTCTTTCAGCGGGTTGTGCATCATCACCCAGGTCATGGGGGTGATGGTGGGCACACCGGTGCGACTGGGCTTTTATCTTAAAGCCCGCCTGCTGCAGTGCGCAATCTCGGTAGCCATAACCATGATAGGATATAAATACTGGGTTGCCGCATCATCCCCGGTATCCAACCCTGTACTTCTGCCCAGTCCCTTTTACACCATACCTGCCTGGCACTGGTCACTTTACTGTATGGCTTTATTCGCGCTCCTGGTCGGTGTCTTGTTATGTATCGCCTGGCTGAAGAATGATTAAGGCTCACGCTGCATTTCCATACGAAGCTCTTCTTTTCCCTGACTGATATTTTCAAGGCCTTTTTTGAGGACCCTTTCCATATGATTCAACAGGTTTTCAGCGTACTCATTGGCCTCAGCCCTGATCTCTTTGGCAACCTCTTCGGCTTTGGCCAGAATCTCCTCCGACATCTTCATGGCGTTCCTGGTAATCTCGTTTTCGTCTATCATGCGGGATACTCTTTCCCTGGACTGCTCCAAATACTCGTCAGCCTGACCACAGGCTTCTTTGATGATACGCTGTTTCTCGGCTATGATTAAACGAGCCGTTTCCAGTTCTTCAGGCAACACAGCACGCAAACGATCTACCCTATCTAAAAGCAAGTCACTTTCAACCACCACCTTGGTGTTGGAAAAAGGCATTTTCTTGGATTTCCTTACCAATGATTCCAATTCATCCAGGATTTTAAAAACCTCCATCATTGCCTATGCCTCCTCTATGCCATCAACGAATAATAGTGCAAAGCGGACTCCCCATAATAATTCAATCTGTAGCGCTTTAGACAATTGAAGCTAGCGGGGAGTTCTTTGTGCCGACGGGTGCGGATGATTATAATACCTTGTGGTGCCATAATCTCAACCTGATCCAGCTTTTTCATCACATCCATAAAAATCCCTTCAACATTGAAGGGAGGATCTACATAAATATAATCGAATTTCGCCTTGCGCTTATCCAATATGGTCAGCGCCCGTAAAACATCGTTGCAGTATACTTCATAATTATCGCCAAAACCGCAGTTATCCAGGTTTTCATAGATGATTCGCACTGCTTTAGGATTGTTGTCAACGAAGACCGCTATGGCCGCTCCGCGGCTTAATGCCTCAATGCCTACACTGCCGCTGCCGGCAAAAAGGTCCAGAAAACGGGCATCTTTGATACCGGGCCCCAGTACATTGAATAAAGCCTCTTTAACCATATCGGTTATAGGCCTGGTTTCCCTGCCAGATGGCGCCTTCAGCCGTTTTCCTTTAGCAGAGCCGGCGATAACCCGCACTGTTCCCTTCCCTTCCCGGCCAAATGCCGTTCGACCATATCATTGCATCTATTTTAGCACAAAAAAAATTTTTAAAAATATTGTATATAATCCTAATTTAGGGGCAAAGCTATCAATAGCCAGATGAATTCTGGTAACAAACCCTCCCCAACAACTTTACAAAATTCTCCTCTCCCCAAAATGGCGACGCGAGTCGCCATTTTAATCTTCGTATATATTTCCATAAGGGGCGCAGACTAACTAGCGAGGTGATATTATGAAAGATATTTTGGCTGCTTTCGGGTTGAACATAGACCTGGCGGTAGAAGCCCACGAGCTGCTGCGGGGAGCGGCGGATGAAGAGGTCCCGGGGGTAATCGAACAGGTCAGGCAAGGTGAATATGTTAAGGTAAACACCATAATCATCAAGGATGAGAATGGCGCTAAAAGGATGGGAAAACCAGTCGGAACCTACGTTACCATCGAATCGCCCCCTTTAAAAATCAATGATCCTTATGTCAAAAGCGAAATCATCGAGGTCATGGAGAAAAGCATGCACAGCCTGCTGGGCAATCGGCTTAAGCCCGGGGACACGGTTCTACTGGTGGGCCTGGGCAATTGGCGGGCTACACCCGATTCTTTGGGTCCAAAATTCATAGAATACAGCCCTATTACCCGCCATTACCATCAACACGCGCCCCAAGCCCTGGTGGAGGGCATGCGCCCGGTGTGCGGCATCGCCCCGGGGGTGTTGGGCATTACCGGCCTGGAAACCTTTGAAGTGATCAAAGGGGTAGTGGAAAACGTCAAACCGGCTGCTATGGTTGTGGTAGACGCCCTGGCGGCCACCAATGTGGACCGCATCGGCACAACCATTCAAATGGCCAATACCGGCATTCAGCCCGGGGCTGGAGTTGGCAATGCCCGCGTGGCCTTAACCGAAGAAGCCCTCGGTATTCCGGTGATTGCCATAGGATGCCCGACTATTGTAAATGCCAGCATTATTGCCCATGAAGCCATACGCAAGTTCTGTTTGAACAGCGGGGCCATGTTCAACGATATTCAGGCTGTGGAAGCCACCAAAGCCGTATTGTCCCGGTTCGGGGGAAATCTGGGGGTAACCCCGCAGGAGATCGACGATATTGTGGAAAATACCTCGCGCATCCTGGCGATGGGGGTTGGCAAATCATTGTTTCCCGGCATAGCGCAGGAACAGCTGGAATTGTACGCCACCTGATGATGGCCTTATTATGCCTCATGGCCTGATCATGAAAACAAGCGGAGAAATTAATCTTCCGCTTGTTTAACCTAGAATGATTACGTTGTGCTTATATGAGGCTAGCTGAGCTGGTTCTGCTGTTTAATCTTGTTCAGATCCTGAGTCATGTTAAGGCCCTGGCCTGCCCCACCTGCTTGGCGTTGTTCGTAATCGTAAATCATTTTCTTAACCATCTGGCCGCCGATGCTGCCGGCCTGGCGGGAGGTCAAATCGCCATTGTAGCCATCTTTCAGATTCACGCCAACCTCCTGGGCAGCCTCCATCTTGAATTGGTTCATAGCGGCTTGCGCCTGGGGAACCAAGATCCGGTTGCTTCTGTTGCTTCTTGCCATTTTATTCTCACCTCCTTTGTGTTGTAGTCATATTCTGTCCCCAGGCTTTACTTATATGCTAGAAGTATTTTCATGACTTTTTAATTTCTTTCTGGGGTGGGGGTGATTTATCACCGCCTTTAATGCCCATCTCCTGGGCGACTTCGAATTTCAAATGCTCAAATTTTTTGAGTTCTTTATCTCTCTGGCTCAACTACAGCACCTCCACTAGCTTGTATGCAGCCCAATAACCACTGCACCAATAAATATCACTAATAGCATGAGTATTTTATTATCAAATTAATAAGGCACAAATAATTAATGCAGTTAATTAGCGGCTATATGGGGGGATTTTTTAAATTTCATATTAAAATAATCCTGCTGCCAGGGGTTCAAACCGGCAAAGCCTTGTGCCAGTTTTTGGCTCAATTCCACTATGTCACTATCCCGGGCCAGATCGGCAACCCTTAGTTGATGCAGACCGTGCTGCCTGACCCCCCAGAAGTCCCCGGCACCTCTGAGGGACAAATCTGCCTGAGCCAGGCGATAACCATCGTGTATGCGGGTCATCAGGTACATTCTCCGCAGGGCTTCAGGGCTTTTGGGATCGCCTATCAGAAAGCAGATTGATGCTCGCTCTCCCCTGCCTACCCGGCCGCGCAGCTGGTGTAACTGCGACAGGCCGAAGCGCTCGGCCTGTTCAATGATCATAATCGAGGCATTGGGCACATCCACACCCACTTCGATCACCGTGGTGGAAACCAGTACTTGAATACTGCCGCCTTTAAAGCTATCCATTATGGCCGCTTTTTCCGCAGCTTTCATCTTGCCGTGCAATAAGCCCACCTTGAACCCGGGTGCCAGCCTGTCACGTAATTCTTCATAAAGGGTGGCAGCTGCCAGCAGATCCTGTTTTTCTGACTCTTCAATAAGCGGACAAACCACATAGCATTGTGCTCCTGTAGCCAGCTGCTTAGCCATGAAATTATAGGCCTTGAAGCGCTGTTCCCTTTTTAAGAAAACGGTCTGCACTGGCTTGCGGCCCGGGGGCAGAGCGTCAATTATAGACAAATCCAGGTCTCCATATACGGTCAAGGCCAGGGTGCGGGGTATGGGAGTGGCGCTCATTACCAGGATATCCGGGCTGATTCCCTTATCTCCCAGCAGGGCTCGCTGTCTGACCCCAAAGCGGTGTTGTTCATCCACGACAACCAGGCCCAGGGCAGCAAAGCGAACCTGTTCCTGAATGAGAGCATGAGTGCCTACCAAAAGGTCGATTTCCCCGTTGCTGGCTGCAGTCAGGATCTCCTGGCGCTGGGCCTTACCGGTGGAGCCGGTTAATAAGGCCAGACTGCGGTTAAGACCATGAAAAAAGCGGGTCATGCTGTTGAAATGCTGCTGGGCCAGGATTTCGGTGGGGGCCATCATAGCAGCCTGAAAGCCGCTGGAAATCGCTTTGGCTACAGCCAGGGCCGCTACCGCTGTTTTGCCTGCACCAACATCCCCCTGCAGCAAACGGTTCATCGGACGGGCGGCCTCCATATCAGCAAAGATCTCCCGGCACACCCTTTGTTGAGCAGCAGTAAGCTGAAAAGGCAGCTGCTGCTTTACCTGTTCCACCAATTGGTCTTGCTCCCGATGAATATATCCCCGCTGTGTTTGGTGGCTGGCTTTGAATTGCTTGAGGCCCAGATTAAACAACAGCAATTCTTCGCATGCCAGGCGCCGCCGGGCTTTCTGGTAGGCTGTACGGTCAGCCGGAAAATGAATATTTAAGAAGGCCTGATGAATGTCTACCAGTTCGAAGCGGCGCGCCATCTCCTCTCCTAACAATTCAGGATAATGGGGCAGGTATTCGCTCAAGACCGTTTCCATCAACCGCCGCAAGGCCTTTTGGGTCAGTCCCTCAGTAAGGGCGTAAACCGGAATCACCGGGCGGTTAATGCTATCCTGGTCCATCAGGTCATATTCCTGCACATGGATCTCCACCCAGCTGTATGCGGCTTTAACCTTGCCCTTTATCCAGATCTCTTGGCCTTTTTTCATGTGGTCGAGCAAAAAGGGTTGATTGAACCAGACTGCGGTCGCTACCCCGGTGCTGTCCCGCAACAGCACTTGAAGAATGCTCATGCCGCGGCGGCTACGTTTCAGACTAGCCGCAGTCACTGTGCCTTTGACCTGGCAATTCTGCCCGTCTTCCAATTCAGCAATGTTTTGCACCTGATTGCGGCTGTAGTAGCTGCGGGGTATGTACCACAGCAGATCGAAAACGGTGCTCACCCCGACCCGCTTCAAGAACGCGCTGCGCCTTGGGCCGACCCCTTTTAGAAATTGAACCTCTCTGCGCAAAACATCCATACCTGAGTCCCCTATTAAAGCGATAAGCGGGTTACCAGCCCGCTTATAAACAATATCGCCAACATTCAAAATGATGCATAGAACCGCTGATTAAATGAAGACTGCCTATTACTCCACCGAGATGTAGTAGCGGTAATGCGGCTGCCCGCCGTAATGCATCTGTATCTCATAGTCTGCGTAAATACCCTGCAGGGCGGTCATGAGCTCATGAGACTCCTCTTCAGTGACGTCGGCCCCATAAAACAGGGTGATCAACTCGCTATCCTCATCTACCATCTGCTCCAAAACCCGGGCTACCGCCTGCTGATTATCTTCAGCCTTGACCTCAATAGCGTCCCCGATGATGCCAATGACATCGCCATCTTTTATATTCAATCCGTTCACTGCCGAATCCCTGACCGCCTGGGTAATTTCCGCATATTTGACCCGTCTGATCTCTTCTTCCATGGCAGCCACCATTTCATCTATTTCTCCATCAGGCTGAAAAGCGATCAAAGCAGAAATACACTGCATAACCGAGCGGGTAGGAACCACTTTGACCACCTGCTCTTTCGCCAGTGATGCGGCTTGTTGAGCCGCCAGGATAACATTGCTGTTGTTGGGCAGGATGATTACCGCCGGCGCATTGATCTCCTCACAGGCCTTGAGCAATTCCTCGGTACTGGGATTCATGGTCTGGCCGCCTTCCACCACCTGGTTCACCCCCAGGCTCTTGAGAATCTCTATGACCCCGGAGCCGCTGCCAACTGCTACCAGGCCAACCTTAGGGCCGCTAGCCGGTAGCGGCTGTGCCTGGTCGTCCTGTTCCGGCCAGTTATTCCGGTGTTGATGCACTTCTTCCTGCATATTATTGATCTTTATATCGTTGAGGCTGCCTAATTGGACGCAAAACTCCAAGACCCTGCCGGGATGGTTGGTGTGTACATGTACTTTGACCAGTTTTTCGTCCCCCACCACCAAAAGGGAATCCCCCAGGCTGATGAGGTTGTCTTTAATCTGCTGAAGATCCAGTCTTTGGCCCTTTAACAGCAATTCAGTGCAGTAGCGAAAACTGAGCTGAGGAACAGGCTCCGCTGCTGGCCTTACTTCATCAGCCTCTTTGCCGCCCAGGCGCAACCATTCCAGACTGAGCTCATTATCGTAAGCCAGAGCCTCAGCAAAACCCTCCATGAAGTACAACAGCCCCTGCCCTCCGGCATCTACCACCCCGGCTTCACGAAGCACCGGCAGCATCAAGGGGGTTTTTTCCAATGTATTGAATCCGGTACGTATCCCGGCCAGCACTACTTTGACTATATCATCGCTTTTTCTGGCTTCTTCTTCACAGCCGCGGGCGATTTCCCTTATGATCGTGAGTATGGTGCCTTCTACCGGCTTCATGACCGCTTCATAGGCAGTGCGGGCCCCGGCCGTGAAGGCTGCGGCCAATTCCCTGGCATTGACCTTTTCCTTGGTTTCCAGGTAAATGGCCAAACCTCTGAAGATCTGCGATAGAATTACTCCCGAATTGCCCCTGGCCCCCATCAGAGAGCCGACTGAAACCGCCTTGGCCACTTTGCCCAGGGACTGATCCTGCACCTTTTCCCCTTCTCTGACCGCAGACTGCAGGGTGAGAAACATATTGGTTCCAGTATCTCCATCTGGAACCGGGAATACATTGAGCTGGTCAACCTTGTCGCGCTGGCTTTCCAGCTTAATAGTCCCCCCTTTGATAGCCCTTACAAAATCACTTCCATCAATAAACAACAAACTCAACCTTATGTCCTCCCCTACCTGTTCGCGGGAACTTTTACCCCTTTAACATTGACGTTTACTGCCGCTACCGGTATGCCAGCTATATGCGTTAAAACATAGGTCACTTTCTGAATCACACTGCTGGCCACTTCTTTCATTTTGACTCCGTATCCCATCATAACATAGAGGTCGATCACAAATCCCTGCTCAGTATAATGCACATCGACCCCTTTGCGCACGTTTTCCCGGCCCAAAATGCCGCTGATCCCGGTTTGCAGATCCTGTGACACCATACCTACCAGGCCATAGCAATCAACTGCGGCCAGCCCGGCGATGGTCTGAATAACCTCTTTGGATACCTGAATAACGCCGTTCTCAGTATTCTTGATCTTATGCATTCCAGTCCCTCCTGTCTGACTTAGTTAATTCTACAACACAATATCTATTCCTGCTTCTTGCCCTTTATCTGCCCATTTGGTAAAATGTTTAAGTGCATTCATGAAGAGAGGGGGCAAGAATGGTGGCCAAGTGTTATGTTTGCGGGAAAGGCATTTCATTCGGAAAAACCTACAGCCACTCCCACATAAGAACCAATCGGCAATGGAAGCCAAATATTCAGCGGGTTAAAGCGATTGTAGACAATACACCCAAAAAGATCAGCGTTTGTACCCGTTGCCTGCGTTCGGGAAAAGTACAGCGGGCTTTATAAATACCTTCAGGCCTTGAAAAAGAGCCCCAGTCTTATGGCTGAGGCTTTTTGGCTTTTATTATCTGTTCCGGGGTATAATGGTACTGCTCATTGCAGAAGTTGCAGGTTACTTCCACAATGCCATTATCATCACATAAACCCTCGATTTCTTCCCGGCTGTAGCTGGAGAGGATTACCTGCAGGCGTTCCCGGTTACAGGTGCAGCAGAATTCCAGGTCCTGTTTGCCTATAATTTGATAATCCAGTTCTCCCATGATGCGTTGCAGCAAAGTCTCCAGGCTGTCGACCTCTAATAAGCTGGAACTTATATTGCCGCCGGCCAGCACCTGGCTCTCTATCTGTGCTATCACCTCTTCATCAGCCCCGGGTAGGGCCTGTACCATAAGGCCGCCGGCTGATTTCACGCTCAAGTCCACATCAACCAAAACACCCAGGGCCAGGAGGGTTGGAATCTGCTCGGAATACATGTAATAATTCACCAGATCTTCAGCTATCTCTCCTGATACTAAAGGCACCCTGCCGCTGAAGGGTTGTTTTAAGCCGATATCCTTAACCACTTCAACATAGCCCTCACGTCCTACCAGACCGCCTACATCCAGCTTGCCCGAGGGGGTGGCCGGCAGGTCGGCCTGCGGATTGGAAACATAGCCTCTAACGGTACCGGCTCCAGTAGCCGTAGCTATGATGACCCCGGCCGGACCATCCCCGGTAAAGCGAATACTCACTACATCGGAAGAAGCTTTGAAATCATGGGTCATCAGCAAAGCAGCGGTCAACACCCGGCCCAGGGCAGCCGAGGCTGTTGCTGAGGTATTATGGCGCTGCCGGGCATATTCCACCAGGCGGGTTGAAGCTGCCAGGACTATTTTGACCCCGCCGCTGGCATCCAGGGCTTTCAGCATATAGTCTGTGGTAATCATGCCAATTTCCTTTCTTGATTTAATTGCATTATACCCGATTAAAACAGCTTAAAAAACCAATCGCATCTATCATAACATTCCTTAGGTATTGTTTTTATTATCGTCAAACACTATCCTGCATCTTCAGTTTTGGCGGATAAAACAGGCGGTTAATGCCGGTGCAGTTCGTTCAACCCGTTCTTATGAGGAGCAAAAGGTCAATTCGATAAATAATTGTCCTGCTCAATATGGCTCTTTTTGGCCAAACAGGGCAAAATAGATCCAAAAACTGAGAAAACTACCGCCTGGGGGAAGGGAATTGGCCTTACAAAAGCGAACACATATTAATTCGATTCAGTATAGAATAGCTGAGGGGGTAGACAAGTTGCGTCTGGCAGTATATCCAGGGAGTTTTGATCCGGTAACCAACGGGCATATTGATCTCCTGGAACGTAGCAGCAAGTTGTTTGACAAAATAGTAGTTGCAGTCATTCATAACGTCACCAAAAGCGCTTTGTTCAGTCTTGATGAAAGGGTGCACTTAATCAGAGAGAGCGCCAAGCATATCAAAAATGTTGAAGTGGATTGTTTTTATGGCCTGCTGGCCGACTACCTGCGGAAAAAGCAGGCCTGCGCCATTATCAGGGGATTGCGCACGGTTACCGACTTCGAGTATGAAATGCATATGGGTATGATAAATAAAATGCTCATTCCCGAGATCGATACCATTTTTATCATGTCCAACACCGACTATATTTTTGTCAGTTCCAGTGCGGTCAAGGAAGCAGCCCTTTTAGGCGGTGATGTGAGTTCACTGGTTCCCGGGGTGGTAAAGCAAGCCCTGGATGCCAAAATCGCACAGCTTTAACATGCGTGCAATGACACAAGGGGACGCCGAATGACACAAGGGGACGCGTTCCTCGTGTCATTTTTAAATAAAAATGACACGAGGAACGCGTCCGAGACCACTGAAAAAGTCCGAATAAAAAATAAAAAGC
>LFRM01078418.1_pt1 | contig 98022 bp, 97 predicted proteins | sample 618341 | NCBI WGS metagenome assembly LFRM01 (sample SAMN03654438, study PRJNA283298) | anaerobic digester metagenome | isolation source: pool of bioreactors CSTR01a, CSTR02a, and CSTR03a thermophilic anaerobic... | place: Denmark: Kgs. Lyngby | collected 2014-05-21 | reverse complement strand
ATCCCCTTTCCGTAGCAGTGTTTTTTTATTTCCACTGTCTACTCTAAGGGGATCATATCAAATTATATTGACGACCCATTTCCTGTTTATATAAATATAACCAATCGTAGAGCCAAATTCATACTCTTGAATTCAAGAGTTAAATTTGGCTCTTTTTGTTATGCAAAAAAACAGGACAAGCTGTTTGCTTTAAGCGGTTGCCGCGGTCCTCCACTTCGATTTGAAATCTAAAAAATTCAGATTGATTGGAGGAAAGATTATGGCTTACAACAAAGCAAGCGCGGAAAATGAATGGCGCAAAATCAAAGAAAAGGAAGAGGCTGATTTAAGACGCCTTGGATTTAGTGAAGAATCTATCGCAGAACTCCGTACGGATGATTGGGAAATGTTTAAATCAGACAGACGGTATTATGAGCGTAAAAATGACATTGATACATACGAAAATCAACCGTCAGATGAAGCTCATTCTGAGATTCGCAGTGTTCAGGATTTATTGGACAATGTTGATAATCGGTGGCTGTATCAAGCTCTTTTAATGGTAGACAAAATTACTTTGCAGATAGCTGTTTATAAAATCAACGGCTACTCCCCACATGAAATCGCCGGGATTCTAAGGCTTACTGACAAAGCTGTTTACCGACGATTGGACAGACTCAAAGAAAAAATTAAAAAACTTTTTTAGACTGAGGGGAAAACCGGGGTTTCTCAGCGGCTATTGGGTGAAGGGACAAAAACCTTCACCCATTCTTTTGGTAGTGATGAATGGGTTTGATCTTTCACAACTGAATACCCATTCATCAAGCACATTCCCATTGCTTTTGTGATGAGCATAAGCCACTTTAGCAGCTGCGCCATGATTCTGAAATTGGAATGACCAGATCCCACATTCATTTTATCTGCGTTCACCAGAATTCCAGAGAGCGATAACAGTTTGCTATGAGTATCGGGCAGCTCCCGATACGGCGATAACCGGCAATGGGGCTAATGATACTCCCGTCCAGTCACAGTCCGAGCGTGAAGCGGTACTACACCGTGATCCGTCGCAGGCAATGAGGGCGGCTCTGTGAGAACCACAGTTGGGGTGAAACTCCCGTGGAGCTGGTTAAGGACTTTCGTTCTTTGCTGCCAGCCGCTTGATGACTTCCCTGTGTTTACTATCTAAACACAACAAACCGGGGTGTCGAGGACAAATTGGTTTGTGTTTAACCATAAGCCATACAACAAGACGGGTTTATTGAAACAAAGATGTTTTGTTTATATCTTTACGACCTTAATTATTTGTTTTGTTGTATGGCGTACATAGGCAGCTTTCTGCCTATTTCATGAAAGGGAGGTCATACATCGTGAACCAAACATATTTGCGCGGGGAAGTCTATTTTGCAGATTTAAGCCCTGTGGTCGGCTCAGAGCAAGGTGGGCACAGACCAGTACTTATCATACAGAACAATGTTGGAAATAAATTCAGCCCAACCGTCATTGTGGCGGCAATTACCGCTACGCTCACAAAAACTAAGATTCCAACGCATGTACTCATTGAAGATGCTTATGGTCTTGAAAAACAATCCATTATTCTGTTGGAGCAGATACGGACAATTGATAAAACAAGACTTTTGAACCGTAAAACAATTCTTGATGAATCTGTTATGGAAAAAGTGAATCGTGCTCTGGCGATCAGCTTGAATCTATAAGCCCCTGTATTTTATTTTTTGATACAGGCGTTCAATTTTAAGGAAGGTGAAGCAGTTGAACTTTAAAGAAATATATCAAATCGTGCTCAAGGACTATCCAGATATTCTTACAGTAGAAGAAATGAGCAGTGCACTCGGGGTAAGTTCTAAAACAGGTTATAAGCTCATAAAAGACGGAAAAATTCAAAACATGAAGGTCGGCAGAGCATATCGTATTCCGAAAGTGCATTTGCTTTGCTTCTTGAAGCTGAATATGCAAACAGCTTAATTAATCAATTATCGCACATTGGACTATTTCGCTGAATCCGATTACAATATAGGTGGTCAACGGCAGTAGTCCAATTTGTGCTACATATCAAAGGAGGAAAACAATATGGTAGCAGGACATCTGCAAGAAAAGAATGGCATATTTTATATGGTCTTATGCTATCCCGGAACAAATGGAAAGAGTAAATCAAAATGGGTTACAACCAAGCTTCCCGTAAAGGGAAACAAAAAGAAAGCGGAAGCTATGCTTCGTGATGCTCGTAAGGATTTTATACCACCGGAAGAACCGGTAAAGTCTTTGACTTCATCAGATATGCTTTTTACGGATTTTATGACGCTGTGGCTTGCCGTGGCAAAATCGACGATTAAAATCACGACATACTCATCCTATTCCATGATGACAAATAAGATCATCATTCCGTATTTCAAACCTATGAATTTGAAACTAAAGGATGTGAAACCCAGTAATATTCAGAATTTCTACCTCAGTGAACTTGAAAGAGTAAAAGCCAATTCCGTTATTCACTATCATGCCATTATTCACAGAGCAATGAAATATGCTGTAAAAACGGAACTGATCGCAAGTAATCCGGTTGATCGGGTTGACAGACCAAAGAAAAATGCTTTTCAAGGCAACTTCTACAGCGAAGAAGAATTACAGCAGCTTTTTGAAGCAGCCAAAGGCAGCAAGCTGGAGCTTCCAATTGTTTTGGCATCTTTCTACGGCTTGCGGAGAAGCGAAGTGTTGGGGTTGAAATGGGACGCTTTTGATTTTGTAAATAACACGATTGCGATTCAGCATACGCTTACAACCTGTATGGTGGACGGCAAAAAAATAGAAGTAGCAGCGGATACAACTAAAACAAAATCCAGCAGAAGAACACTTCCGTTAATTCCGCAATTCAAAACGATGCTTCTTGAACGTTTGGAACTGCAAAAAGAATATAAGCGGGTATGCGGAAAGTGTTACAACAAGAAGTATGTAGATTATATCTGTGTGGATGAAATGGGTAATATCATCAAACCCGGATACCTCACAAATGCTTTTTCAAAGTTGCTGGAAAAGAATGATATGCGACATATCCGTTTCCATGACCTTCGTCACACCTGTGCTTCGCTGTTGCTAAAAAACGGCGTTCCGATGAAGCAGATTCAGGAATGGCTCGGCCACAGCGATTTTTCTACCACTGCCAATATTTATGCTCATCTGGATTACAATTCAAAGCTCAATTCCGCACAGGCTATGCTTACAGGGATGAGTGATGCGCTGGTATCTGTGACATAAAAAGAACGCAAAAAGCGTTCTTTATATAAGCAGTAATTCGCACCCATGTGTTTTTGCTGTTTGTGGGCGTATATCGGCTCAAACATGAAGAGAAAAGCCTCAAAATGAGGAGAAAAATCAGTTGCCGCTTGAAAAGAAAAAAGTCTGCAAGCGGCTGGAACCCGCTTGCAGACTGGCTTTTTGGCGGAGAGGGCGGGATTCGAACCCGCGTGAGATTGCTCTCAAACTGATTTCGAGTCAGCCCCGTTATGACCGCTTCGATACCTCTCCGTGTATATTTCAACTCATCTGTCTCAAAATTGACCTACGGAAAAAGAAGAGAAAAGATGAAGAGAAAACAAAAATTATTGAGTTTTTAAAATTCTGGGAAACCGCATGAACACTGGATAAACGGAGATCAGCTTACCAAAGTGAAATGCTGATTTCGAGTCAGCCCCGTTATGACCACTTCGATACCTCTCCGTATTCAATTTATGTCATCGGCACGCTCAAAATTTTATGATTTCGAGGCATAAAAAACGGGGTAAAAGGGCTCATAACCTCACATAAATCGTTATGTTGCTATGCCTCAGAGCCGCATGGAATAAGAGCTTTTATGTTTCTCGTCATAATCTCATATATCGCCCCAAATCAGCTCGCGGGAGAGTTTTATAACATTTTTACAACACGATAACATCCTTTCGGTTAGCTATCTGATCTTACCTCAAGCTCAATTTCAGGTGTTTCAACTTCAACTTCTATCGCGGTACGGATAGGTTCATATATGGGTATGCTTTGTTCAATAGCCTCAAAACTGACAATCAATGAATATTTGGCCTTAAAGAGAGAACCCCAACCCTTACCAAGAGAAACGGCGTGTTCCAAAGAATCAACGCTGTTCTGAATGTATTCTCTATAAACAATTTTTGGATACGAGTACATACCGGTTGTCAAGGACTCTAAAGTATATTTGCCAACCTGAACGATTTCCTCAGCCACGGCAGTCACCCCCAAACTCATTCAAAAAAATATAATCTACTATACGGATAATGTGTGACGACGCGTCCATCATTTAGGACTCTGAGTTGTCAGGTACAAATTCAACGATATCTTCAATATTGCAGTTGAGCGCAATACAGATTTTACGCAAAGCCTCCATCGAGACATCCTCGCCCTTTCTGAGCTTCGTCATGGTGCTGGATGACAAACCACTCTTCTTGTGAAGATCACCCTTGCTCATTTCTTTATCAACAAGTAGCTTCCAGAGTTTTTTATAGCTTGCTTTCATGATCTTTACCTCCGCATAGAATGTCACATTATATTATATCACAAATATTCCTCTTTTTCAAGATAGTTTCAATAATTTCGGACTTTTTCGACCGATTTACACGATTTTCTGTGGATTAGCGGAATAGTCTGTGCCAATAAGAAAAAATGAGCTTATGTGCCAGTGTTAAGCACATATGTTTCTTCTCCGAGGTCCGTCCGTTCATCGGTCAGACGCCCAGTTTCGCTGATGGCAGCGTCATAACCGGTGAGAGCTGCGAGGGGAGAAAACTGGGCTGCACGATCCAGCATGGACATCTGCGGTCTGGTTTTGGAGACATGATGGGGCAGATTGATGATGTCTTCGTATAAATCCTTCACATTTCTCCCCTCCGTTTCGGTTTATTATAGAGCATCTTTAGGGCAGCTCTTGACGCATTCCATACATAGAATGCACTCTGTTCCATTTTTTCTTTTTCTTGAGTTGTCGGTAACATCAACATCCATCGGACATACTTTTTTACACTTGCCACATGATACACATTTGCTTTTGTCGCATTTGATTCTAAACAGTGCGAAGTAGCTCATCGGTTTCAAAAACACTGTAATGGGACAGATATATTTGCAGAAAGCTCTGTTGTCTTTGAATGCAATCGCAAGAGTGATACCAACAACATAGTCTTTCTTCTATTTCGTGAGGAAGAACCATATGGTGTTTAAGCTGATCATGATCAATATAGGTTACAAGTTGCATATTGTTTCTTTTGCTCTTGGGTAGTGATGACATATCAGACTGCGCCATCGGAGAAAAGGGATGATCTCGCTTTGGTTGTTCTGTAGCGGCAATCTTTTCAAGGTCATCTGCAAGTAAATTATGACCCAACTCGCGTTCAGATTGAATAATCGAGTATGCAATTTTTTTAAGTGATACTGCATCTTCCGAAAATATCGCCCGGAAGAGGCGCTTGAACAAATCAGCTTTCATGGCTTTACCCTCACATTACTATATTTGATTACTTATAGACATTCCGGCTATATCATACGATACTTCTGTTGCCCGGATGTGGATTTCTCCATAGGCGAAATTTGGCCATGATCAGTATTTACATGATTCAAGAAAAGAGTTCCGAGTAACAATCTGTCACCTCGAGAAATTCTGTTCCACTCATACCCCTTAAATAGATCGCGAACAAGAAATTCTTCACCTTTTTGAAGCTGATGAGTTTCTTCTATTGCTATGGCAAGCAGATCATTAACATTCGGCATATTGACCTCCATTAAAATATCAATGTCAATATTGATATTATACGCATATACAGTAGCCAAGTCAACAGGTGCTGAACCTTTCATGCCAATAATTTGCTGTAGTATGAAGGGCAGAAAGAAAAAAGTCAGCACACACAACGTAGCACACACAACGTAGAAGAGCACTGTATGTACTGGCTTAAAATATGTACCGCCGCAGTTCTCTGCGGCAGGGAAGGAAAATGGCTGTGCGCTCATCTTGTATCTCTTTCTTGTGATGACAAGCTTTTCTGAGCAAGCCGGAGTGCTTCGTTAGGGAACATGGCATTGTGATAGGCTTCGAGAACGGTTCTTTTTCTATCCAAGCGAACATCAACATATCTGGCTGTCACATCAGCCATATTTGTGGAAATTCCAAGGGACATCCCAATGCCCTTGAGCGTATGGCCGAGAATTTCACCGACCGTATAAAAATCTCCGGTCAGCTCATGCATGTTGGTCGCCGCAGAATGTCGAAGGTCGTGAAAACGGATGTGTGGCATATCGTTATGCCTCAGAAATTGCGCAAAATTGTTTGTAACCCGTTCCGCTCTCAAAGGAGCACCGTCCGCTTTTGCGACGACAAGCCGATTGTCATAGTAGGGTTGTCCCGAAAGGCCGGCAAGCTCCTTTTGTTTTTGCTGAAGCAAGAGCTGTTTTTGAAAATACGGGAGGGTAATTTCCGTAATCGGTAAGGTGCGCCCCTGCGATTTTGTCGGAGCCATTTCTTCTATAATGTTTGTCTTGGGCGGAACCTTAAACGGCAATTGCTCCACAATAGAAAACTGTCTGTTTTGCAGGTCAACATTATTCCATCGCAAACCAAGAACCTCATTCCTTCGCAGACCATATAACCCGCTGAGAACAAAAATCATCTCCCACTCGTTACCTGCGCCGAGCGCCATAAGGTGCTGCATTTGTTCAATGGTATATGGGTCTGGCGTTTTTGCATCTTTTCCAAACTTTGTGAGAATGTCTCTTGCGGGATTGCTTTCAATATAGTGATATTTGCGAGCCGCTTCAAAGGCTACGCCAAGGATGCGCTGCGCGTATCGACAAGTGCTCACGGACAGCCCTTTATCGCTAAGTTGCTTCAGCATATTGTCGATCATAGCAGGGGTCACTTTTTTCAACGGGACATTTCCGATATAGGGAACAATGTGATTTTTGATGTGGCATTTATAGCCGCTGAATGTGCTTGGTCTGAGATTAGCCTTACCATGAACCTCAACCCAGTTTTCAAGATACTCCTTGACCGTTTGCTTCGCGTCGGCGGCCTTGATCGGCTCAAATCCGGGATTGATGAGCTTCGTCCTCATTTCCGCTTCGTGGTCAAGTGCTTCGCTCTTTGTAAGAAAGCCGCGTTTCCCGTATGTTTTATAGCCGTCAGCGGTCTTATAGCGGATGAAAACATCGTAAACGGTTCCGGCTCTGGAAGTGCTGCCGCCATCGGCGGTTCGTTTGTTTTTTACCTGTCTGATTGTAACCGACATGGGTATTCCTCCTATACATTACATTGTGCGGGACGGATGCAGTTTCTGCCATACCAATCCCAGATCGCCTGATCCGCAAGCAGACAGCGATTTCCGTTTTGGATGAACTCAATCTCGTGATGACTAATCATATCTCTGAGCTTATTGATGCCGATGCCGCTGTATTTGCTCATTTGCTCTACGGTTTTCAACATCGGAATAATGTCTGGCTCATAAGCCGGCTGCTTTCCTCTTGCCATAAGCGATCCCTCCTATTTCTGAACTACGATATAGTCAAAGCCCGGCCTGCTGTTGCAGTAGGTGCAGGTGTCCTTGACCGTCTGATCCTTGTTTACGCGCTTGATATAGTGGCCCGGCGCATTAAAAAAGTCCGTTGCGCATTTCCCGCAAAGGCAAAGCTCAATGCCGTCGCTCCAATCAATTTCAGATGCAAGTCCGATGCTGATACCGAGTGCTCTGTCTACTCGCCGCATGGTTGCCTCGTCAAGTCTGCCGACATAGGTTTCAAGGCGTGTTTTATCTATCGTCCGAATCTGCTCCAGCAGCGCAATCGAATCCTTGTCCAGTCCATACTCATGAGGCAGCATGACATGGACCGGAAGTTTTGCCTTCGCCAGCAGCTTGCTTGTTACTGCAGCAATGATCGTTGTAGGACTATGCTGATTGCCAATATTGTTCTGAATGATGATAACCGGTCGGCGACCGCCTTGTTCGCTTCCGACGACGGGGGACAAATCCGCATAGTACATATCTCCGCGATAAAAGGAGGTATTGCTCATACTCGTTTACCCCCTTTGAATCGCTTTCCGATCTGCTTACAATGCCAGTCGTAAGAATACTGATAACCCTCGTTGTCGTAGACGATAACGCCAAGCTGATTAAGCTTATCCACCAGCTCAAAAGCGGTGCTGTAATCCTTCGAGATATGCCTGATGCTGAAAACAAAGACTGCCGAGATTGAACCGCTTGTCGCAGCGTCAATCATTCTTTCAAGTTCTCTTTGTCCGTAGTCGCATTTTGGTGAAAAGTGCATTGTCCTTGTCCCGACATGAATATAGCCCTCGCTGTGAAGTTCACTCTGTAAAGCGGAAATCTGGTTTTTGGCGAGATTGTATTTTGTGGTACCGGTGTTGCGCGCAAGAATCCACGCGCCCATTGTTTTATTAATCATTGTGTAAGCTCCCTTTGTTTTTGGTATGTAGGAGCGCCGCGGCAGGTGGGATATGGGGAAGCACAAAGGCTTCCTATCTTCCTGCTGCGACATTCCTTTTTTCTAAAGCGTTAATATTTGTCCTCGACACCCCTCAACGCAGAAGGGACACATTTTGCGGCTGACAGCTATCAGCTCTACGGGTCTCTCACCCCCGGCGCGGTTCTCGCCCGGATGCCCTCATTGGCTGCGACGGATCGCGGCAAATACCGCGTGGGCGCTCGGCCTGTGACTGGGCATGAATCTCATTGTCTCTGCCGCCCGTCATCGCCTCAACGGGAGCTGTCCGTTGTTTTCAAGCGTCTGTTTATCGCTCACTTCCTTTCGGAAGGTCTTGGCGCAGGGCTTGTCTGGCTCAGAGCGGCAGGATCGTACAAAATGCGTGACTTATTCAGTTGTTACGAAGGGAGATAATTTCAGTCGCGTGTGCGGCTTTTTCATTGCCCTTCACCTATCGTCCGGAAAAGGACGTTTTGTGGGGGTGTTTTCAGAATCTTTTTTTCGCCTTTTCAATTTTCTTTAGCGCTGCACAAATGCTTTCGTACACAGATTTGTGATTGCTGCCTTCAATCGCAGCAATTTCACGAGTGGATAGTCCTTCGACCACGTATTGCAAGTACCGACGCTTCTGAATGTCTGTTAAACACGAATCTACAAGCCGCATGGCATTTTCATAGGTATAAGGATTTGGCGAAGGCTCCAGTTCTTCCAGCACCTCGTTCTCTGTGGATTCCGTTGACAACTGCTCCGTATCCGCAAACTGGTCAATGTCAAGTGTGCGCTTGGATTCCTGTGTGTCCTTTCTGTCAACGGAGCGATAGTCCGCATCTGACCAGCTCTTCCAAAGCTCATAGTCCGCTTCCGTGAGAGATGGGTCGCTTGCCAGAAAGTCCTTTTTAGAAATGCCGTAATCACCGTTCGCGCCGGAATAGATGATGCTTTCGCTGTATCTGTTTTTGCCGTAGTCCGATTTTTTGAAGTTGTTAGCCATTTTTGTGATCTCCTTTGATTTTTTGAATTTGGAATAGAATCAAAAAATCAGAGATCACGGGTATTTGGCGGTCTGGCACTGCCAGCGGTCATAAAACATAAAAAGCCCTTTCCGCTTTCAAGGCGGTCGGGGCTTCACGCAACAAAAAAGAAGCATGACGAAAACAGCTTTGAAAGCTGTCTGTCATGCTCCTAACTCGAAGGTCCTCGTTCTCACCGCGAAGCGGTGGATACAGGCTCTTTTCCGGCTTGCTTTAGCCGAATGCCGCAGTCCACATCATGGTCTGCCTTTTAGCGGTCTTAACGCTGCATTCGCGCCGTGTCCGGCGGCTGGTGCTATGTACGAGACATAGTTTTATTTGATTGTGTGGATGTGCTCTATTGATCGCCTACCGTTATGAGATAACGTGAACCGCATATCGGGCATTTGATGATGACATGATCCAGTCCTTTGCCGTCGATCTGAAGAATGCTGACCTTTGCGCCCTTCGGTTTGTCGCACAGCCTGCCTTTCCCGCACTTTGGGCACTTCACAAAATCATATCGTGTATTGTCGTTATCTTCTATTTTGCTGATCTGAATCATTCTGTTATCTCACCTCGGTTCATGTGTTCAATAAATACTGAACATTGTGGGTAAAAAAAGCCGCTGGGTCGGCTTTAAATCAGTCGATGCTCGCGCAGACGAATTTCCATCGCCTTTTTCGAGACCTCAAACTGCTGTGCAAGATATTCGATGCGGTCGGCACCGGTAACACGGTAGAACGCTTTTTTGACCAGACATAAAGGAAGAAGAAGATCGCTGCCCAGCATATCCGCCTGCCGTTCAATAGACTTGTCCACATCGGAGCTTTTGGAAACGCTTTTGAGCATGGCGGCGGTATCGCCGGAGCCGCAGTATAGCTCCTGATGAATGAGCCAGTGTGCCAGCTCATGGGCACAGGTAAAGCGAAGCCGTCCGTCGCTGCGGCAACGAAGCAGGCTGGCGTCAATGATGATTGTACCGCGTTCCATGAATACAAGCTCATATTCATTGCTTGCGGCGTTATACAGGGGAACATAATCATCGTCGAACACGGTCTCGCCCAGGATACGCCCATTCTTGCGAATAAACTGATATTCCAGAGAAAGGCCGAGTGATTCAATAATGTCTTCAATCGGAATGCTTCTGATTTCGCTGCCCATGATGAGCATGGGATCATACTGCTTCAGCGTATTGCGCGCGATGCCTTCCAGAAGTTCCGGGCGCATATATCTCAAATCGCTCATTCGCTGTCCTCCTGCATTTTTCGACGCCGAGCCTCCAGCTTGGCGATGAACTCCTGCCATTCCTCATCGGTGGCGTCAACGTCCTTTGCGGTACGCAAAGCGACACGGACAATATCCCTGTCCATGATATATTCCGGCAAATCCTTTGAAACGGTCGGCGTGCTCTTCGATTTTGCGGCCAGATCGTACAGCGTTTCCGCTTCCTGCTCAGAGAGTAAAAGCAGTTCTGCCATGCGCGAAAGAATATCATCCTTCGGAGCCGGGTTGCGATCCTTTTCCATGTTGCACATATAGACCGGTGAAATGTCGAGCAGTTCCGCAAACTTCCTCAGGGAGATTTGCCTCAGAAGTCTTTTTTCTTTGATAAAAGAGCCAAAGGTTTCTTTCGTCTCCATCATGACCACCTTTCTAACATTCGTTCAATCAAGACTGAACACGATAGCTATATTATACGCAGAACCGGCTCCCATTTCAATAGGTTTCGGCAAACATGAAAGGAGGTGGGCGTTTTGTCGCCCACCTTTTTCTAAGAGCCCGACATTCTTCAGGCTTTGTGCTATTTCAATCATTTCACGTCAGAAAGAGCTTTGTCAATTTGCTCCTGATATGACGCAGCGACAGTATTCGGCGACAGTATCTTGATTTTTCCGGCGTAAGTAAATATCCACGCAAAGAATGTTGGGCTTGTGGAGATATTGACCGTCGCCTTAAAATGTCCACAGTCAGCAGCCTGCGTTTCCACCTTGTCTCCGAAACGGTCAACAATAGATTTCATTAAACTGTTTTCGCAAAGCAGTTCCACGGTACATAGCTCGCCATCGTACATCATGAAAACCTGTTTGCAGAATTCAGCAATATCGTAATCCTTGGGTTTTTTGACAGCAGACGCATCGCTCATTGATGGCTTGTACATCCGGTCAACCCGAAACTTGACAACCTTCCCATGGCTCTCGGAAAAGCCAAAGACATAGTAGCTGTCATTGCTCCACACAAGGTCGTAGGGTGAGAACACATAGACTTGTCCATGGTGCTTGAATACCTTTTTCTTTTCCGGCGTGTATTCATAATACTTGAAGGTGATCTGTCGCTTTTCATTGATTGCTGCATAGATCAGATCAACGATGTAATAAACACTTTCATTGGTCGTTTTCACCCGACCGTCTATGTAAAGCTGGCGGTTTAGCTCACCCGCCTGATAGGGGCTTGCCATTGCCGAAAGCTTTTTAATAAGCGCTTTGCTCTTTTTGGCGGAGATAAACTTTGCCGCCTGAACTGCGTCCACCAGCATTTTCAGCTCCGCAAGCTCCAAATCGCGCTCTCCGATGAAATACTGGTTCTGGCGGCTTTTGTTGCAGACCACATCATAGCCGCACTCCTGAAGTTGTTCAATGTCGTCGGCTACCGTCTTTCGCCCGGCAGCAATGCCAAGCTCGTCCAGATAGTCGTTTATCTCGTGTATCGTGGTTGGGTGGTTCTCGTCAGTGTGTTCACGCAGGAACTTCAGGATATAGAGCACACGGTTTTTAGTCTCTGCCGGCATAGCCGTTCACCTCGATTCAATATGCACTAAATGTCCATCACATGATCAGTCCAAAGCTCGCACTGTGTAATTACCGTCTGAACGGCATCTTCCATGCCCTCCGGGGGTATTTGTGCTTTTTAAGCAGGCGACACACGTTCATTCGCATATGCGCACACGCCGAGTCACATCTCGATTCAATTCCAATATTTGATGATAGGGATTCATTATGAAGCGTTCATTGTTTTTTACCTGTTATCTTGTCCACCAAGCGTCTTCTCCTGTTGTGGCTCTACCACCACCAGCTTTATATGTAAATACATATCCGAGTTTTGAAGACAAATCATTAATCAACGAAGCTATTTCCCTACCTCCAATAATCCAGAAAACGCCGCCTTTGTCCCTGTTGTCTATGTAATCCAAATCTTCAAGTTCAAGTGCTTCTATAAGTAAATCTTCAGAACTGACACCCTCGCGTGAAACTGGTTCATTTGTTACTTCTTCGACTTTATCTTTACCATGATGATCAAGCCATGCAAGGAGCATTACCGGATCGCGTATTATCTCGTCGGGTATACTGGCTGAATCAATTTGAGAGTGATAAGCAGTGCTCGATTGCGCTGTAAGCTCTGCCTCATCTTCAAACGGAATGTCTTGGAAGTCCTCATCAAAGGCCCCCATTTGTTCCAACTCATATTCCAGAAGGTCAAAGTCTGTATCTTCAGAATCATCAGATGCGTAAGCAGTGAGACCAACGTCATCGATATAGTCGTCCCCATATTCTTTAATCGGTTCAAGGAGAATACTCCTAACCATATCAGCCATGTCGTCGCGCGTAAGTGAGTCACGGTTCTCATTTGATTCCAAAAGAGCCGGCAACACCTCATAGCGAGCCATTTCGTGAGAGCATGGATAGATATAATACTGCCTTGCGGCAGCTCGACAGAAGTCTGTGTAAAAATCATTTGCCGATGCAAAAGAATGATTATATGAAGCTAATGATTCATAGAAGTAATCATCATGACTTCCAGCCGAAAGCCAGTCTGACAGAATCGCACTTTCTTTTCCATCGGAGTTTTTCATGGAGAACGAAAGCATATACGCGCTTTCATTGCGAAAAAAAATTACAGTTCTTGCTTTAATAATTCGGGCAAGTATTAGCTGTATCTCACTGGCTGTGACACTCCGGTCTCCTTTTGGTACAGCTAAATCCACAGCGAAGTAGTATATTGCAGCACTTCGAGCATCATCAAATACCGAGCCGTCGATCTTGAAAAGAAAGGACATGGTTTTTGCAAATAGTAGTGATGTTCTATCGGAAGATGATAAAACCGTCTTCGTTGCTAAGACACCATAAACGAAGTGCATTGAGTCATTGTCTGAATAGAGAACGGTTGAGGCGCAAGTGTGACCAATAGCAGAGAAAAAATTCATTGCGACTGAGTCAATACTTTCATCATCTGAAAACAACTCATCTATGTTTTTCTCATACCACAAGTCCATCACCGCGCCTCCTTTCACAACATTTCTACATCAATTAGCCATTAATTAGATGAGCGAGCCTTTCCTCATAAGGGTATCCTTCGATCTCCTCCGAAAAAGACTTCATCATCTCATAAACACGAGTGATGTAATCTTCCTGCGTAGTGCACCCATCGGTGCTCTTTTCGTATAGAACCTCAATTCCGCCAAGCACATATGAGTGGAACAGCTCCATGTTTTTTTCGAGGTTTGCGGCCTGGTTAGGGTCTGCATCATACCTGAATGCTCTGTCAATTCTTGCTTCTGTTGTAAGGCTTGAACTTTCGTCAAGAAGCATTACTAAGCGGTAAAGAAAAGAACAGTCTTCGCGGCACGTTGCAAATGCGTCTGCATAAACTCTTGCTCTATCTTGTGATGTGTTATCGCGTGCTGCCGTACGATTGTAGAGCAAACCGAACACCGCACCATTCATATAAACATCAATATAGCGATCATAGAGTTTGGCATCATTAACCAAGAACTTCATATAAGTGGCGTGCTTTCCGACAAGGGTATAGTCGTTTTCAAACATGATTTACACTCCTTTCAGTTCGGAGAACTCTTCGCTGTGTTTCAAAAGTCGATAACTGGAACCTACGCGATCAGCTATTACAGGTTCAGCATATCTCCAGTCTTTTTGCATGACAAACATTATTACTTGCTCTGCCACTTCAGGTAGAACCTTTGAAATGTTACTTGTATGCGTTTCATCAGCGTTAGAGAACGGTGCGTCCATAACGAGCGGATACGGCTCAGAGGATAAGTCAAACTCTTGTTCACCAGCCTTGCTGATTATTTTCTCCTTCGCCAATGCGACAAGACCAGCGATAAATGCGAAGTTCTTAACTCTATTAAGACCCTCTGATTCGCCGGATTCAATCTCTGTATCTGAGATTGTAGTCATAAGGGCAACTTGGTATTTTGCATCAATAGCCACACGTCTGTGGCCGTGATACATCCTTTCAAATATTGAATTAACCTTTTCTTCAAGTTCTTCCCGGATAAAGCCTTCCTTCTCTTTGTATGTAGATACCAACCAATCAGAGATGGCTTCGGCGTAGCGAATATACAGCATGGTTGATTTGTTTTTGCCAGAAACCGCGACCAGCCCATCATATATTTTTTGGAAACGCTCAATTTCCGTCTTCGCTGATTCGTCTTCTCGGATGAGGCGTTCGCGTTTGGAATTCAGATCTTTCAGCCGAGTTTTCACATCTCCAAGCTCGGCTTCAAATTTCTTCATATCCTCTTTGCCCTTTATGCGGTCGATGATGTCTTCAATTTCATCGTTCCATTCCTGAACCCGTGTTTTTGAACGATACAACTCTTGATATCGTGTCTCTATACTCGATAGAATACGCTCAGATCCAGAGCCAAAACTGGCAACTTTGTTTTTGTAATTTCGGACAGCATTTCCTATGGATTCCGGTGGAACATACTGCATTTCGGCAAGGATGTGGGCAAGAGCATCGCTTCCCGGTGAAAGCTCACAGCCACATATGCAAGTTCCCCTCTTTACAATGTCTTCAAGAGTCGCTTTAGTAAGGTCTTTAATTCCTTTGTCATCAATTTTTGCTTCATGCAAAAAATCAGACGCACGGTGCAACAGCGGCTGAGAATAAAAGTGCATTGCGCCAGCACTATATTCATCAAGCAGGGCTTTTGTTATCGAAGATTGAGCAGATAGTTCCTGCGAAACGCGACGCTCCAAATCTTCTTTTTTCTTTTGTAGTGCGGAGGTGGTCTGATTGTCTCTTAAAATGGTATCAAGTTGCTCTTTTCTGCCATCGTAGTTGTTAATTTCGGATGCAGTAGTCTCGAGCTGGGTAGAAATCATCTCGCGACGCGCTTGTGCATCTTGAATCCTTTGGATTGCTTCAGAAGCTCTCTTGTCACCATCTAAATCCATTGAGCCATAAAGTGAGCCAATCACGGTCGTTTTTGTGGTTTTAGCCCCGATATGCTTGATTGCATTTGCTAATACAGACAAACCAAGTAGTCCTCTGACTGATTCTGCGAGGTCTTTACGACTACTAACAGAGCCAACTCGTTCGGTGTCGAAGAAGAAATAAGTCGAAAGGTCTTTAGGAAGAATCGAGTTAATTACATCGTCGATTTTGCTCTCTCTTATGTTTTCGGTCTGCCCGTCTTCTCCTTTGTATGACACTTTCATTTTCCCTTGCAAAGGATGAATGCCGCCGTTTTTCTTAATGTATTCCTGTGAGCGGGTTAGAATATAGTGGACTCCACTATGAATTAACTTTATCTCCACTTCAACTTCTGCGCTGCCGCCTTCCATAAGATTGGCTGCAACATCATAGTTTAGAAGCGCATCGGGATGTGGCAGCATTACAGTGGAATAGAAGCACCAGTTAAAAGCCTGAAGCAAGGTGGTTTTACCAAAGGTGTTATCCCCAAGAATTACCGTTACATTCTTCTGGCTATCGCATGAGAAGGTAATATATTGTTCGCCCTTGTACTGCCGAAAATTATGAAGATGCAATGATTCGAGTAACATACATATTCCTCCTCAATAAGTTTTTTTTGACTCATCAACAATGATTTTTTTTATGGCATCAACCATTGCTCCGTCCGTTTTTTCGCGTGTTTTAAGATTGCTTTGTTCCAAACTCAGAATATCGACTTTCATCTGGTTCAGTTTCTTTTCATTAAGCACAGCATCGGTTATTTCAGACATCTTGGTTGCTCCTTTCATCATCAGGCGAAATGTTAAATGCATCTACCAGTTCCACAATGAGTTTATCGACCTCGGATGGGTTCTCAGAAATCGCAGCAAAATCTTTCATCCTCACGATTTCACGAACAGCAAGGGATTTTACGCTGGCGAGTGTTTCAACGGGATATTCACTCACCCTTTCGAGTGGGATAGGCAAGGTAATGAAATCATATATCGTTGCAAAATCCTTACCCTTAAATGTTCGTAGCACTCTCCCGCGGCGTTGGATGTATTCTTTGGGATTGGTGCTGCTGGCAAGAATAAATGCAGTCCTGATACTGGGAATATTTACGCCTTCATCGAGACATCTGATTGCTATAAGAACCTGCTGGTGTTTGCCATCTGCAAATTCTTCTTTAAGGCGTTCTCTTTCTTCGGCATCTTCCTCTGAAGTGAACTTTGATACTCGCATTCCCATTTCATTGCCAAGTAAATCGGCAACGATGTCTATTTGCCTCATATCATCCACAGGAGGCTTGTCTTCTCTATAATCCACATCATGCATGGTGGTAGCACCGCAATACACGAGAATGTGATTATCGTTAACATATGGTTTCATTGAAGCTTTCAATGATGTGATTTTTTCTGTTGCTCCCGCCACAAGCCGGGCCCTCTTAATGAGGAGCATTTTCGCGTATTCGGAAAGAACAACTTTCCCGCCCTTCTTTTTAGAGCTATGAATCGCGTTTACAATTTGAGCGGTAATCTCCATGTATGAAGTTAGCTCATCATCATTTAGCGACACTACAATTGGATGGTAGTAATAGGGCGTGAGCATACGATTGTCGATAGCTTCTTTCAATGTGTATTCAATGCACTTTTGCCCAAAATAGGAATAGAGTTTCTGCGTTCCTTCCTCATCTCCGTATCGATCAATCGTAGCCGACAAAGCAAGACGATACTTCATATTAGGTAAAAGTGTTCTGCTCAAATTGTCAGCCCCAAAGTTATGGGCTTCGTCAACCACCAAAAGTGTGTTTCCTTTTAATGACGATATTTGATCTTGGACATATTTGCTCGAAAACATAGCATTAGTTGAGATGACGCAGAAATGGTCATTGACGCCCAAATTGAATCCTGTGGCCGCTGTTTTTAACCGGTCACGCCAGTTCTTTTGCGGAGAAGCAGAATAGCAAACGATGGGCTTCATACCAAAGTTTTCAATGTCATCTTTCCATTGCTCAACCAAGTGCTGATATGGACAAACAATGATAATCGCGAGTTTTTTATTCGCCTCTTGATAAAGTTCGGATATAGCTGCAAGGGCGGTGTAAGTCTTTCCTGTGCCGGTGGCCATATCAAATATTCCAATAAATCCATTTGCTTTCCATTGCGAAGTGGCTTGCTTTTGATATTCGCGTATGGATACCCAGCTTGGGATTCGGGGAAATGGGTGCGAGAAATCATCACAAGTATTTGCGCTTTGGCTTTCTGGTTCTTGGGTCATGCGCAAACAACTGGTATCGATCATATCGTTTTTTCGATACTGTTCAATGATGGCTTTTTCAACAGAAGGAAAGGAGACAACCATAATGCTTGGCTCGTAATCATTCCACATGGCATTAAACGCTGCTTGTTTTGCCATAACGCGACTTTCGTCCTGCGACCAGGAAGTGAACACATCAATTGATTCATAGTTGTGAGAAAACGCATTTGCACTCTCATTCATTGATCCGGTGAAAGCAACGATGTTGTTTTCACAATCATACATCAATCCCATTTTTTCATGGAACATTCCAATATGACTATCTTCTTCAAGAAAAGCGATTTTTATTTCCAAGCGCCCTGCGGCGATCAGATTTGACAGCAGATTAAGACGTGCCTCCTCAAACCGTCCCTTGGAAGCACGGAGTTCTCGCAACAAGGTTTGCTCGATAATTTGTGTTCTTCGTTCAAACCCATCTTCTATGGCGGCTATGTCCTCCGGTGATAGCTTGGGAGAGGCTATAAGCTCAATTGTACCGCCATTATCAATAAGTCCTCCCAGTCCTTGCGTTAGTTCAATAAGAGCCGATGAAGAGAAAAATCCAACAGCTCGTTTATAAGCCACAGATTGACAAAGAATTGGCGTGTAAAATTCTCTAACAACATCGTCCAACCGCGACCGGTATTCCGGTCGGATGTCTATGTCTCTAAAGCTCAAATCAAACCCCTCCTAACTGTTTTCTTCGATATAATTCAAAGCGCCCGTCAATATTTCATAGTCCTCTGACGAGGTGAAGAAACTGGTGCTAAATCTGACCGTTCCAGATGGAAATGTTCCTAAAAAACGATGTGCGATAGGTGAGCAATGCAAACCAGTTCTGACTGCAACATTATGGTCGCTTAGTACTTGTCCAATGCTATCAGGCGAGTACCCATCGAAAACACACGAAACAATCCCTATGGAGTTTTGTGAGTTTTCAGCACCGACTATATGCACATTAGGAAAATCCGATAGAATGCTGATAAGTGTTTGTCTGTTTTCTTCTTCCTTTGCACGCACTACTGAGCACGTCTTTTCGAGCAGCCATTTCAAAGACGCATTTAGTCCTGCCAATGCTGCCACATTAACACTTCCAGCTTCAAGACGTGAGGGAAGAAACGAAGGCATATCTTGATTTGCTGACTCCGTGCCCGTTCCCCCATACATCAAAGGCCGCAATTCCGAATCACTTTTTGCAATAAATCCGGAAATTCCAAATGGCCCATAAAGGGTTTTATGTCCAGCAAATACAGCATAGTCGATATTATCGTTATTAAGGTTCGTATCAATGAGTCCAGCTGTTTGACTCATATCAATAATTGTGGTAGCTCCATATTCTTTTGCCAATTCACATATGGAAGAAACAGGTGCAACCAGACCGCATACATTGCTGGCATGGCTAACTATCACATAATGCGGTCTGTTCTTTATGAAATCCCTTTTTATGAGCGGCAAATCGTACTGCAATGTGTTTCTGTCAACGGGCAATTGCCTAACTGAAATTGCTGTTTCAGTTTCAAAATGGTGTAGAATGCGCGTTACGGAGTTATGCTCAAAGGGACTTATATAGATATTGCACCCGTTGAAATACTTTTGTCCCTGAATAATGACATTCAAAGCTTCTGTTGAAGACGGGGTAAAGATCACTTGCCTATTCGGGCAGTGGAACAGTTGCAACAGCAACGATCTTGTTTCCTCCACCATATTTGCAGCTTGAAAAGCCAACTTGTGCTGTCCACGGCCAACATTCACACCATAGGATCGATAAAAAGAATCCATATAGTTATATACCACTTCCGGCTTGGGAAATGATGTTGCTGCATTATCAAAGTAGGCTGTTGTCGGCATGGCTTTCTCCTTTATAAAAGGTTCTCAAGCATTTCAATGAGAACTTGTCGCTTCTCTTGTTCGGTTATTGACTCTCCCATTTCGTCAATGGCAGTTGCAACTTCATTTAAAAGCAGCTTTGCACGAGGAGAATAATTGACTTTCGCAAAAGATTTTGTTATCTCTTTTCCTGTGTCATCTATGAATGTAATTCGATATTCATCGGATGAAACAGCTGTATTGGTGTTCTGCTGGTTAAACGAATCAACGGTCTCCTTGAACCTCACTATATACTCAAGAAAAAGCGGAATCGTCTTTGCGTTCCAATCATCAAGTCGCAGAGAACAAGTAACTTTCCCGAGGCGCTCAATAAACTGAGAATCATTTGTTGTAACAGACTGAAACACCTCAAGAATTCGGTTTTCATTTTCTGCGAAAAGGTGATTAATGGTGCTTTCACTAAGCGTTTCGTACCAGTCCTTTGCGGCGGAACAAACGCTTGCTTTAGAGCCGGTCTGCGAAAAAACGCCTTTCACATCATCGCTTAGAGAAGTCAGCAGCGACACTTTCGCATCATCATATATTTGCTTCGTTCTGCGGATCGCATCAACAACTACCGGATTAAACTCATTCAAGTTGAAGATGGCAAATATCTTTTCAAAGAGGTATTCTCTCGCATTGGGGTCTGGCAACTTGAGTGAATTTATGAACTTGCGCTTATCTTTTGGAATTCTCTCTGCGGAACGGCCTTTACCATGATAGATTGACTCCATTTCTTTGGCGTACTTCGGCAAAGACATGTACCATCTATTCATTGCAAAAACGAGGAACGAGAAGCTGTTAAAAGCTTTTTCCTTTTCAACAATAAAATCAGAGAAGATGCTTTCTAACTCCGTCATGTATTGCCGTTTTTCATCGTTCCACGCAACAAATATAGCTGAGAATCCATCTGGGTTTTCATTGATACTATTGAGCAGATCTGCGCTCAATTTCATTTCTTGCCCATGGGAAGTGATAACGATGTTCTTCTTGTATTTGTGCAAGATAACTGCAATATAAATCGGAATGACACCACGCTTAAGTCCAATGCCTTGCTGTCCTGGCAACGTAAGCGCATCATACAAAAGCGAGAATGAACTGCCACTATCCTTAGTCGCTGACATAAAGAAGTCATCAATGACCGATAGCATATGACTAATATGAACGTCAACAGGAGCACTCGCAAGAACAGGCATGGTATCAACATCTCGCATTACGCCTGTCTGTATGAGTGTGCTTCGCATAATGGAGACATCTTGGCCAGAACCGGTCAGCCCGAGGTTGCTTGCATATTCGTCTGCCAGCAAACCATTAAGCAACTTGGAACGACTGTTTATTGCCACGGTGGGAAGATCGTTTTTGTTAATTGATTCGTTGTTAATAATTGGGGTGTTGGGGTAAAGCATCTCGCAAATATGAGAAAGCAATTCAGACACTTGCGCTTTTCTGAACACCTTTTGAAGTATGCCGTTATAGTAGAATTCCGCCAAGCCGAGCTCCGGCCTTGTGAATATGCAGATGTAACCGGAAATCACTTCTTCCAGATCTTCGATGTAGATGTCATATTCATCTGAAAGCACCGTGTCATCGGTTGCGAGAGCTTTCAGCTTCTTAACCGCACTGTATTCAAATACAATGGGCTCAATCTCTCTATAAGTCGTTGGAACAATAAATACCAAACGAGGCAAAGACATAGATGATGAAGACACTTTTTTCTTAATCTTTTCAATATCTTCTTCTCCCGAAGGAATGACAGCCAGTACAACGCCATCAGCTTTTGTGGTTGTTAAAATGTACTCGTTCCAGTCTACGATACCCCAGAACTCCTCGCTGCTCATAAAGGCAAAATCGAAATATCTGATGATTTCTTTTTCGTCGTTATAGCGAGTAGGATAGAAGTAATTATCAAAAGCGTATTCATTTAGAATACCAGTAATATTTTCAACAGCTTTTAGATTTTCAATTGTTCGGGCTATTTCGGCTTGAATGTCTACACCGCTACTCTCTTTGAGTTTCAGATAATTGTTGCTTCGGCGAAGATAAATAAGACATTCCTTATCCATAAGGTCGCTAATGGCGTCGGATATCTCTTTTATATCTGACACACTGTCTCGGTAGGTGTCGTTGATTATATCGACAAGTGGCGGCAATTTTTCAAACTGCTCGACAATGTATATCAGCGAAATTGTCTTAATTATTTTTGCACCCAAAGAGTTCTCATCAACGCGGCGCAAAACGCTTTCTGTCAGTTTATACTGTTGATGGGTTGAACTTGTATATGGTTCTTTTCGCAGCAATGGTTCAAAATAATCGTATAAGATATCTGGCGTGAGCATAACAAACTCACTCGCCGCTGTATTTTTCACAAAGGCAGCGAGTGTGTTTTTTTCATCTGAGGATAGGAATGTAAAGAGAGTTCGTTCATTCTGCGCAACCTTCTCTGAAAGGCGAGGAAGAATGAAGGTGGATATTGGATGCAGAGGAAAGCATCCGACTATTGCTGCTCTCGTCGTTTTTTCATCTGATTTGTCGAGCAAACCATTTGTGACAAATCGAGTGGCCAAATCATTGAACATCTGGTGGTGTGCAGATTCAAACTCAGCCCATCCGGTAGGTTCTTTCTTTATTACGGCAGATATAATTTCATACATCTGCGAATAATTGTTATGAAGGCTTATGTGCGTAAACCGCCCGGAAACGCCACGCCAGCCATCCACCTTCTCTTTTGCAAGATTACTATCAATATAATTTGAAATGTCCTTGTGGCAAATTAACATCAAGTGCATTTGCTTTTTACCGCTACGGTTGCATTTTTCGGCAAAATCTTGAAGCAATTTAATATCGCTTAACGATGCCGTCGAAATACTCGACTCTAAGTATTTGCTGAACTCATCATAAACGATATACGCACCTGAATAACCCTTTTCAGGGAGTTTATCGACAACTTTTTCATATAAGTCAACCACGTCGAAACCGAGAAACGGGTTAAACTCACTGCCCGAAGTGAGTTGCGGATATAGTTTTTGAAATGTTGCAAAGGCTTCTACATCAAACTCTTTGAGTTTTAGCATAAAGCCGTCAATGGGCTCGTCAAGCAACCCGGAAAACTTGCTAAAAGTTTTTGGGTAGTTTTCCTTCCAACTATTTATGGCGTTTACCGCAGCAATAAAATGCGTATCAGGCATCAAATCTGACATATCCTCGTCGGAGAGCGCCTGCTGAAGTGCGCTCAGAAACGACTGGGTTAAGCTGTTACTATTTCCGCTTACAACTATGGGGAGAATTCTTTTGGCACTATTTATATACTCAATAATAAAGTCATGAAGATCGGGGTTGCTTTTTTTGGTCTTTTCAAGGAGTGCTGAGAAAAGCCCTGAATCCTTTAAGCGAAGCAAGGCAAGTAAAACAAGAACGATATGAGATTTACCGCGCCCATATGCGCCAATCAGCATACGCGCTCTCTGGGTGGAGTTATCTGCTGTGCTAAGAATAATATCCTCAATTACATCAATGGCAGAGGGGGTAGGTATGAACCCTCTAATCTTGTCTGTGTTATTCAAATCATAAGCAATATTGATGGATGTCTGGAATCCGCTCTCAATGCTTATCAGATTATCTTGCATAATGCCACCCTCTAACGATTTATTTATCCAATGACCGATAATAGGTAAGGATGCAATCCTCAAAAGACAAATCGGTCAAAATGTTTATTACATCCAAGCCTGCGGTGCGGATCACCTTTAGGTATCCCATTAGTTCTAACTTGTATAGAAGGCTGGTCAATGAAATAATACCTATGTCGAATAATTTACCTATGTTGTTGGCATCGCCTTGAACAGCTGAGATTTTAATCTCTTTTTTTCCATGAGCTTGTTCAACCATGATCGCAAGTGCGATAAGGGGCGGAAGTAGGTCCTTCTTGATTTCACATTTCTTGTACGTCTTGCTCTTCCTATTTGAAATGTCCACTAAGCCAAGTTCGCCGAGCGGGCAGTCAATATTACTTTCTGCACTGACTTTTCCGGGGTTTGATTTTGTCCGAGGAACATAGGTACTCATAATACAGTTATAATCGTCCTCCAAGGAACGCTCGGACACATCAACTCCATTTAAGCGAAGATAATTAGAGAGTTGAAGGACAAAGTCGTCTCTATCAAACTCTGTGGGGCGAAACTCATTAAAGAAGTAATACCAAGCCGTAGCATCTTCATAATTGGTCGCCAAGCGATAATGAAGCAAGCAAAGCGTTCCAATTTCTTCAATATAGGGGTCATTATCCAGTACGATTCGTCCGAAGGAAGTCAGGTGCTGGTCGCGTTTTCCTGAAGTTGGCTCAACGGTAAGTGTAAATGCTTGGAGCCAGTACCTCAATGATTTAACCATGTTTGAACCTATTCCGAGAATATCCATAGGGTTCCCATTTGCCCCCATGAAGACGAGTGAATCCTTATTAACGTATTTTAATCCTTTGTTAAGCCAGCCTTTTCTAACAAAGAATGTTTCGTGACCTCTAAATTTCATCTCGATCCTCATCCCTTCGTCTTCAGATACTTATCCATCATGCAGCCGCCATCAAGGTACTTTGCCGTTACGCACATCTTGCATCTACGGCATTTGTTCCCGTTTATGTGGTATTCGTCACCAATGATGGAAATGGCTCCAAAGCGGCAAATCGACTCGCATTTCAAGCATTTTCTGCAAGCATTGTACTTTCTGATTTGATAACTAATCATTCTTTGCAGTTCATCATGATTTGCCACATTCATTGTTTTGATTTTTACTGCATAAGTATATCCTTCTTGTGAGAATGGTTGGATTGATATAATTGGAACTTGCGTTTTTATATCAACAACAATAATCTCATTAATAAGCTTTCTTCCAAGTTCAGGTGCAACGCGGCCAAATGGATTGAATAGTTCAGAAAACCACGGTTCCATAGGCTTGTATAACTGGTAAATTTTTGCATGTTCTTCAGCAGTACAGTTAGTAAACCGGATTTTTATGTCCTCTGCTGCAGGCAATCCGTTGCCGCCTTGTCGAGCCTTCCATTTCCCGGTATCAACATATACTTCTGCATCCGGTTTTCCTATTTTCCGAGCAAAATCAATTAGGAAAGATCGCCATTTGGTGGATTGCTCCGGCATATAGATCGCCGAAAGATACTGCGCGCGCACATTGTTGTTTGGGCAGCACCAGCAACCCACTCGGTCATAGCCCAAACGGTACGCATCATTAAAGTCAATGTGCTCATTCAAAATGTATAGCCATATATCGATGTCTTTCCAGAAGAAGATTGGAGAGGCAACAGTTTGCTTCTGAATCTTTACGGATTCCGTATTTGCTTCAATTCGGTTGTATTTGCTTCGTGAAACAGATTCGCACTTTCTGATGCCATAGAAAGTAAGTATCTGCGTATCACGATAGAGGCTGTTCAGAACTCTTGTAATTGGCCCTGTTTTAAACATAGAACAACACCACCGCATCATTCTGGCAGGTGGGCCAATTTCATCGCACATTTTATAAAAATCCTGCTCTTGGTTTTGTGCTATTTTGAAAATCGCCCTCGGATTCTCCTTCCTAAAGCGCTTTGCATACTCAAGAGTTGATGGGAATTCAAGGGTGGTATTGCCAAAGATATGAACAATACTTGGATTACTCAAGGCGCGAACCACCAAATCTGCTGTTACTGTAGAGTCCTTTCCTCCTGAAAAGGAAACTACAATATTTTCGGCAGGGTAATTAGCTGCTGCACCTTGGATAAATGAGTATGCCTCATCAAAAAGGTATTGCAACCTTATCTGGTTTGCCTGACAAAATGCGTCAATATTACTCTCAAAAAACGAGTAATCATTTTGTAAAGCGTATTTTTGTAAGCCTGCATTAACTACTTGGACATCAACCTTTTGATAAATCGAGTTTGGAATGGTCTTTACGATTCCGTCGATATAATAACGATTATTTGAAGCCCAAACGCTTGTATTCTTGTATGCCAGAGGCTTACCTAACAGGAGTTCTATAAGCAAACGCTCTTCGGGAAATACAGGACGAATATCCGCACTCAAATAGTGTGTCTCCCCCTGGCAATTGGGACACACATCTTTTGCTATGTCGTTTGTTGCAACGATGATGGGTATATGGCAGTGAGGGCAATACCAAACTTCATATGGTACTTCCTCTTCCGTGATAGTTCCACACATCTCACATATATTACTTGCTGTTTCTCTGTTACATTTTTTGCACCACAAGCTCGTTACCCTCCTTTCGTGTCATCCTTAGGATATCTTAGGATATCTTCTATTATACTCTTCTGCGTGTCCAACAAAACGGACTGCAGATGGTGCCGCATTCGGATTACACTACCTATACACTCAACTTCTACTACGGCATATCAGATGCAATGTAATAACTGAATCCATATAGAAATCCCGAACGAATACTTGGCAGCATCTCGATGAGTTCATTTACTTTTGCTCACCAGCTTGTATGCCCGGTATGATTTCCATTATGTCGTTAGGCTCACAGCCAAGAGCAGTACAGATTCTGGCAATGATATCGACATTTACATTTTCTCCACGGTTCAACTTGTTGATCGTGTAGTGACTGACGCCTGAGACAGCTTCTAAATCCTTCTTTTTCATATCCTTGTCGATCAAGAGCTTCCAGAGTTTCTTATAGCTGATTGCCATATTAATACCTCACTTTTCAAAAGCAGAATGATGCCTGCGACAACACAACAGATATTATAGCATAAAAATGCGGACTAATCAACCTTTGCGTGTGACTTCAAACACATTTTTCCGAAAAAATTATACTACACCAATATCAAATAGGGCATCATCCAGGCGGATGATGCCCTATTTTGTACTGAATATTTGCTTTATTTGCAGCTTTCGGTTCTGAGCCGCTTTCAGCGTAGCAGCAGCGCCGCCCCAGCCATGCGTCACATAAGCGATAATATGCTGCGAGTGCTCCACCATCCAACGGTTTCTGTGAACAATGGCATACCTCAGAGGCACACCTTCAAGACCGTCCGGATAGAGCGTTTCAACTTCCCCATAGAAACTGTATGCTTCCTTCTTTCCGGGCATATAAGAAAGCATGACATGATAGATGATGTTGGGATACTGCTTTTTGAACTCTCGGAGAAGCAAGAGCGCCATTCGGTCAAAACTCCCGTTGCTTCCCACATAGAAGCAGTCAACTCCGCCTGTAATCATCTCGAAGATCGCGTCTTTCAATGCCGGCAAAATTTCTTCTCCTGCATCGGCGTGACCACAGAATGTGCAGGCGTTCATCGCTTTTTCTTAATCAGTTCAGCATTGAACCGAATCAATTCCTCCGGGGTTGGCTTTGTCCCATCGGGTTTCGCCTGATACTGCATAAAGGCGTTCTCGGCTGTTTTGTTCGGGTTATCCCACGCTGCGTCAATAGCCTTTTGCATTTCCTCTTTGACTTCATTTATCGATACGCCGTTTTGCTTTGCAATTTTGCGGTATATGCTTCTCATGCTCATTTCTATGCTTCCTCCGATGAATTGACCAGTATCACGGACAATATTCAAAGCCATAATAGCATAAAATACGAATAGTTGCAACCGATACTGGTCAAAAAGGAGGCGAAGCTGTGGAACAGAAGATACGTCGTGACCGCAACATGGGCGATAACCTGCGCCGGCTACGTGACGCAAGCGGACTGTCACAGGAAAAGCTCTGCGCTGAACTGCAGCGTCGCGGCTGCGATATAGCGAGAAGCTGTTACGCAAAGTATGAAGCCGGAGAGCTTAACATCCGGGCAAGCGTGATTATTGAACTCAAAAAGATATACAACTGTACTTACGATGATTTCTTTGCCGGACTTGATGAATAATACTCTGTTATGTAGCGCAGCCGCCTTTTCGGGCGGCTGTTTTGCTTTAATAAGCCGGAGCGCCGTAGCCTAAAATCTCGTAATATCCGATAGGGTAGCTCTTTTCCCGGCAACTGTCGCCGGAGTTACCTTCGACAGTCCACACTCGACCATCTTCGACCTTCTCAACAATGCCGGTGTGGTCGGATTGTCCGTCCTGTGGGCCGGAGGAGCCGCCCGGGTTGTCCCAGTCGAAGAAGATAATCATGCCGGGAGATGGCTCCGCGCTGTTGTTCTTACGGAACTCTGTGCGGTCTTGACCGTCGCTTTCTCTGCGGAGCGTGCCGTCTGCTTGATGGTACGCTCCGTTTGTCGTGAAGTTTTAATGGTTTGATTGCGAGTCTGCCGGGCCGTTCGGATATTACGCTCAGCGCTCTGCCGTGCGGCTCTCTGCGGCTGTGCGGCTCTCTGCGGCTGTGCGGCGTTCTGCGACCGGGAAGCGGTAGAGCGGGCCGAAGTCTCCCATGTTCCAGAAACCGGCTGTTCTGCCATACGCTCCGCGTTTTTAGCTTTGCGGTGCTGTCGGTAGGCTTCTTTGCCACGGTTCACCGCTTTCTTTGTCCCGGAGGAGACCGCGTGACCGGCATCGTGCGCCACATCGTCAGCGGCATAGACCAAGAACTCCGCACCGTTTTCCGGCGTTTCAATCTGCGTATCGCCGTTGTCGGTGTGCTTGATGAGCGCGATGTTCCCCTTGATGACCTGCTCGGTCACATCATTGCCGGTACTGTTCAGCTCGATGGTGTAAAGCTCCGGTTCCGCGCCCACATGATAGCTGCCGCCATCCAGCAAATAGCCTTCGGACGGATTGATCTCACGGACGCTCCAGTCATCATCGCAGATATAATAGCGGGTGGTGAACTGACCGTTGGCGTCTGTGGTGTAGCTGTCAATAAGCGTATCGCCCTTATACAGCCCGTAGGTCGCACCGGCGATGGAGGCGTCGCCCTGGGGAAGCCCTGTCTCGGCGTCGCTCTTGGTCAGCGTGACATTGAACTTTTTGAGGATATTACTGACACTCTGCTGCGTGACTGCGTTCCAGTTGATCGCAACGGTCTGCGCGTCAGGAATAACATAGCGGATAGGCGTGTCGGTCTCCTCCAGCGTGTAGCCGGAGCCGATGAGCACGCCGCTAAAGGTTGCAACGCCGCTTGCATTGGTCACGGCGTATTCATCTACGGCAATGCCGCTGAGAGAAGTGCCGTACAGATGGAAGGTCATACCCTCCACAAGTCCATCCTCACTGGTCTTGGTGACGGATAGGTCGCCGCGCTTGAGGATATTATTGAAGTTTACTGTCGTGGTCTGACCGCTGACGATGGTGACACGCCTCGTTTCCTGCGGCTCGTACTTATCCACGGCCTGCTCGGTGACGGTGTAAACGCCGGGGTTCAGGTCGGTGATGTCGATGACGCCGTTTGCATTGGTCGTCTTTGTGGTGTTGATGCCCTCGCCGGTGATGGTGAAGCTGATACCGCCCACCTTTCCGTCCTCGGAGGTCTTGACCAGCTTCATGGAGCCGGTCATGATCTCCAGATTCAGATACCCGGTCACAGGGTCGGAGACATTCGCGCCATAGGTGGCGAAGTCCTGTGTTCCTCCGCCTGTTACACCGTCGCCCCATACCACAACGCCCTTGCGCGTTCCGCCGATCTTTTCAGCGGTGACAGTGACTGCACCGGATGGTGCTGTGTCGCAGGAAATGGTAAGCTGATTACCGCTTACGGAAAACTGAATCCCGGCGGTATTGCTGGAAAAGCGATAGTTGCCCAACACACCGTTGGTGTCGGTCAGCGTGACGGAATAGTTTGTTCCGTTCCATTTCAGCTCATAAGACCCTGCGCTTGCGGAGCTGCGGGTGAAGAAGCTCGGCAGCATGGTGTGCTGCTGAACCGCCGTCTCGATCTGGCCGTAATAGCTGAAAATGAGACTGCGCAGCGGGTGGCTGTCGCCGATCATCTCAATGACGTTGTTCTTTCCCTGAGACGATCCCCACACATGGTTGAACTGACTGTCGCGCTCGCCTACGACAGTCTCCCATACAAGAAGCTGTGTGGCAATCTCTGCCGCGATGTCATTTGCGTCTGACGAATTGGAGGCGTTCCAGCCGGTGTTCCCGTTGCCCTGCCAGCCATACTGCATGATTCGCCCGATATACGCCTTGATGATGGTCGGAGAGATCGTGGGGTTGAGGCCGGAGGGGTAATTGTCCCAGAAGCCCTCGCCGTACCCGTTGTTCACGTCGCCTGTTGCGCAGTGGATGCCGGGTTCGATGCAGTAGACGACCTGACCGGAAAAACTGTCCTTACAGAATACCGACCAATAGCCGTCGCGGCCGGCGCTCGTCCAGCCGCCCATGAGATTGAGCTTGGCGTGCCCCCAGAGAGAGCTGTTTCCACCTCCGCGGGGCAGATCCAGCATATACAGCGTCATCTGCTCTGACGCCGCAAAGGCGGTGGTTGCCAGTCCCGAAAACATTCCAACGCTTAATACAAGCGCAAGAAGCAGGGACAAAAGGCGTTTTCCTTTTCTCAAATTGATTTCCTCCTTTGATTTTGGGCAAAAAGAAAAGACCCATCGTGGTGATGAGCCTTCGCATGATGCTGTTCAGTTTTGGTTTATGCGTAGCCGATATAGATCAGGTAGCTGCCGCCGCCCACATCCTCCGACCATACGGTGAAGCCAGAGTAACCGCTTGCCAGATACCAATCCAGCCGGTCACGGATGTCGCGTTCCAGATAAGTGCAGGAAGCGTTTGCCGTGACTGGGTCGTCCCAGCAGGACGCCGCCGTGCTGTCCAGCGCGAGGCCGATGCTTTGTCCGTAGCTTTTGGCATATGCAACGTAGGTGCTGACATCAAAGCTCGGTGCGGGCGGTTCGGCAGGTTGCGGTTCTGGAGTAACGGTCGGCGTTGAAATCTCCGGCTCTGCGCTGACTTCCGGCTGTATCGTGACCGGTGCTTCTTTTTGCGGTTGCTCCGGCTGCGCAGTGGGTTCTGTCGATCCTTTCGGCAGATCATCAGCGCGCTCAGTCGGCGTTTCTGATACGGACGGTATCGTGGCTTCGCTTTCTTTACTTGCCGTATCTGCGAACTCGCTTACCGGCTCAAAAGAAGATGTGTTTTCGTTGCCGCCTGATTCCGTCGTTCCCTCAGCAGCTGTCTCTGAGACCGTCGAGACTTTAATTTTTGATTCTCCGTCGTCCGAGACAGGAGCCGGGTTATTGGAACAGGCTGAAAGAGAAACAACCGCAAGTATTGTCAATAGGATGAGTGCTTTTCTTTTCATTCGGATTACCTCCAAGTGTGGTTTCACTCATATTGTACGAACCGCGGCTGTTCTTTTCAAAGGTGCGAATTTTCACAGGTGGAATATCTCTTTTTGAGCTGGTACTGCTGGTTTTGAAGGGGAGAGTGTGAGAGGGGGAGCAGACATGCCGCCCCTGAAAAAAGGCAGACGGCTCCCTTGGCAGTGAGGTTATCTTTCTTGACTTCGCTCTTTCTGCCGTTCTTGATACCGATGATAATATTCCAGCGCTTTGAGAACATAATCCTCGGTTTTTTCATACGGGACAGTAGACGGAATGAACTGCCGGAGCCGTTCCGCCTTAAAGGTGAACTTCTCCTTTTGATTGGGCTTTTCTTCGCCCATGATGGATTCCATAACCTCCGGGGTAAGCTTGCCGTTTTTGGAAAACTCCTTCATCTTGATTGCCTGGGCGAGTGAAGGCGTGGCGTCCGTATAGGTCATAGCTTCCATCAGGAATTTCTGCTCGCCCTCTTTGAGATAGGACAGCTCCACCGCAGGGCGAAACGCGATTTTGTTCTCATCCACCATGTTCAGCAGGTCGGGAGAAAGCTCGGTGAGACGGATATAACGGCGAACCTGTTCACGGCTCTCTCCATTCTTTTCGCCTAATTCCTCATTTGTTCGGGACTTCGACACCACTGGTGTCGAAGTTAAATCCGTTCTCTGACCTTGCCTGCTCATAGCTTCCAGCCGCATTTTATAGGCAAAAGCCTTTTCGCTGGGCAGGATGGACGAACGCTGATAATTGGATTCCACCATCAGAATAATGGCTTCGTCCCTCGTCAGCTCCTTGATCTCCGACTTGACCGTTTCAAGCCCTGCCAGTTCACACGCCTTTTTACGACGGTGTCCGGACACGATTTCATACCGTCCATCTTCCTTCTGACGAAGGGTGATAGGCGTGATAACACCGCGCTCCTTGACGCTCTGCACAAGCTGATCCATGTCCTCGTCCAACATGACCTTAAAAGGATGATCGGGGAAATCGTCTATTTCCGTAAGCGGAATGTCGTAAATCTTGGGGAGCCGGTTTTCCGCGCGGCCTGCGTCGCTCATGAAAAGCTCATCGTACCCCGTCAGACCTAAGTCGATCTTTTGCGCGCTGCTCAAGCTGCATCACCTCCTTCGTCAAGCTCTCATACGCCGCCGTCACCTTGCCGCCCTTGTCGTGAGCAAAGATGCTCTTGCCCTCAAGACTGCTTTCCGCCGCCCGCACCGAGTGTGGTATCTCCGTATCAAAGACACGGATGCTCTCGCCGATGCTGGAACGCAGCGACGCGATAATGGACTTGGCGTTGTTGGTGCGTCCGTCCACCATCGTCAATAAGATGCCGTCGATACGCAGCTTCGGGTTGATCTGTTTTTTGATTCGGGAAACGGAACGCATAAGCAGGTTCAAGCCCTTGGTAGAGAGATAGTTCGGCTGTGTCGGGATGAGCACGCTGTCTGCGGCTACAAGCGCGTTGATCGTCATCATGCCGAGGGACGGCATACAGTCGATTAGCACATAGTCGTATTTTGCTTTTACCGTGTCGAGATAACCCTTCAAAATGCTTTCGCGGCTGATGGTGTTGAACAGGCTCACTTCCAGACCGGACAATTCGATGTTGGACGGGAGCAGGTCAACACCCTCCTTATGGTGGATGATGCCGCTCCCGTCCGGCGTGCCCCTGTCTTCAATCACGTCCTGCATAACCGTTGCGAGAGAAACGGAGAGGTCGTCCGGCTTCTTGATGCCGAGGCTTACGGTCAGGCTGCCCTGCGGGTCTGCATCGATAAGAAGCACGCGCTTACCCATGTTCGCAAGTCCCACGCCGAGATTGACCGTCGTGGTTGTCTTTCCCACGCCGCCTTTCTGATTTGTGATGGCGATCACTTTACATTGATCCATTGCGGGGTTCCTCCTTCCTGAAATAAATTTAGCCGCCCACTTTTTAAGAGTGGGCGGCTATGTATCGGGGCTGGTATCAGCCCCGGCGATTCAATTCCACGCGGGCGCGGTTTCTTCTTCCTCAGCTTCATAGTCATACATAAGATCAATGCTGTCTTTAATGAATTCGGCAATAAAGATTGACGTTGCTTCTTCATAGGGTTCAATCTCACGGATGGCCTCGGGTATTTCCAGCGCGATAAGATCATATTGGGCGAGGATAAGCTTAAAAGCTTCCTTATCATGCCCGGACACATGGAGCAGCTCAATCGCTTCCTTGATTGCCTTGACGTTGTCGAGATCGTCGCTTACTTCGCGCATACCATCCCAAAACTCGGAGCAGTATGCACCGGAGACAGTGTAGAGTATTTCCTGTACAGCCGCGCGAAGGTCTTCGATTGGAACCTGCTTTTCGTTCATCATGGTAGTTTCCTCCTGATATAAATTCATACGATGCCGTATGTATTGCCTTGTATTTTCCCGTATCTCTACAAGGCTCTTTGCTGAGTTTGATAACATTTTTACAACAATTCAGGGCTTTGTCACGCTTTTAGACGTCCCGGCGGATGTCGGGCAAGAGGCGTGTTATCAACGAAAAGCGTGATAACATTTGCCCGAAAATAACAAAACGGCAGGAACTCACGCTCCTGCCGTCTATGGGGTAAGATAGAAAAAACCGCGTAAACACTGGGTTTACGCGGTTTTTGTGGCGGAGAGGATGGGATTCGAACCCATGTGACGTTGCCGTCAAACTGATTTCGAGTCAGCCCCGTTATGACCACTTCGATACCTCTCCGTATTCAATTTATGTCATCGGCACGCTCAAAATTTTATGATTTCGAGTCAGGGCCGTTATGACCACTTCGATACCTGTCCGTATATGTTAACTCCCGGTCAGGGAGATTAACGCGATATGAAATTGTATTAGAATTGTCGTTAAAATCGGGGGATTCGTTATGAGGGCCGTTATGTCCTGTTGCAATATGGTCGCCTTGCTCGCTGCCGCTTCGCAATTCTCCCTATTGCGCCACTCCTTATTGCTCGCTTCATCCGCCACCGGCGGCGCTCGCAACCGTCCCCACTTCGATACCTGTCCGTATATATGTTAACTCCCGGTCAGGGAGATTAACGCGATATAAAATTGTATTAGAATTGTCGTTAAAATCGGGGGATTCGTTATGAGGGCCGTTATGTCCTGTTGCAATATGGTCGCCTTGCTCGCTGCCGCTTCGCAATTCTCCCTATTGCGCCACTCCTTGTTGCTCGCTTCATCCGCCACCGGCGGCGCTCGCAACCGTCCCCACTTCGATACCTGTCCGTAATATGTTAACTCCCGGTCAGGGAGATTAACGCGATATGAAATTGTATTGAAATTACCGTAAAAGGCGAGGGGACGAAAACCCGAAGCTGTACATATCGCCGATTTAATGCTTTCTTATTCTAAACTATATTATTCGGAAAATCAAGACCTAATTTTGTGCGGAATTAAATTTTTTGAATCAATGCGCATGTGTTGTACTTCCGAGCGTCATCAATTATTGGAGTAATCGGAGCTTTAACCGAATTTCTGCGATTTTGAATAATTTCCGCCTTCTGTGAAAAACTACAAAAAAACAAGGAGGCTATTTTTATGTTTAAACACGAAAAGCAACTGTTTCACCCTGTGGAAATTGATAAACCCAATCCGCAATACGCCGTATTGCTTCAGGAGCAGCTCGGAGGCGGTAACGGCGAACTCAAGGCAGCTTTGCAATACATGTCGCAGAGCTTCCGCATCAAAGACCCCGAAATCAAGGATTTATTTCTCGACATCGCCGCAGAAGAGCTCGGACATCTGGAGATGGTGTCTCAAACCATAAACCTTCTTAACGGACACGATGTGGATGCCAACGCCGTAAATGCGGGCGAAATACAGACTCATGTCATACTCGGACTCAATCCCGGACTCATAAATTCCTCCGGCTACTCGTGGACCGGCGATTATGTTACCGTAACGGGCGATTTGTGCGCCGATTTGCTTTCAAACATCGCCTCGGAGCAGCGCGCAAAGGTGGTTTACGAATATCTTTACCGCCAGATAGAGGATAAAAAAGTCCGTGAAACAATAGATTTCCTGCTTAACCGCGAGGAGGCGCACAACGCGATGTTCCGCGAGGCGTTCAACAAGGTTCAGGATACAGGCTCAAACAAGGATTTCGGAACGACCAAGGCGGCAAGAATGTATTTCAGCATGTCGAATCCTTCGCCGGAGTCGGATTTCAAGGACAAGCCCGTAAATCCTCCGTCATTCAAATAATCCATCAAATAAAAAAGCGCCGGACTGCCGTTTGCGACAGTCCGGCGTGTTGATTTTAAAGGGCTTTTTCAGGTTCGCTCTGAAGCGGTGCCGGGTCCGGGTTCTCGCCGGGGTTGGGGTTATACGCCTGACCCGTATACAGCGGCAGCTTGACAGTTGCCTTGAACAGGTCGCCGTCGATATCTATTTTGAAGGAGCCTCCCTGAAGCTCACACAAGCTGGTGGCTATTGACAGACCGAGACCGCTGCCCTCGCTTCCGCGGGATTCGTCACCGCGCACAAAGCGCTGTGTCAGCTCCTCAGGCGGTATATTGAGCGGGTCGCGTGAGATATTTTTTATGGTGAATATTCCGAAGCCGTCCTCCTGTGTAACATTCACATAAACACGGGTATTGGGCATTGCGTATTTCTTTGCGTTTGAAAACAGATTGTCGATTATTCTCCATGTGCGCTGACTGTCCGCATATATTACGGGACGCTGAGAGGCGTTTTCATCAATGATTGCCTCAAGCCCCATCGCCTCAAGCGCGTCACTGTGCTCACCCACTGCCTGTATGGCAAGCTCATAAAGGTCAACGGACATCTTGTTGAGCTTTATGTTTCCGGTTGATGCCTTTGAGGCCTCGGTAAGGTCCTCAATCAGACGCTTCAGACGTTTTGATTTGTCATCGAGCACCCCGATGTACTTCAGCGCGTCCTCGTCTGTTATATCACATTTCTTGAGCAAATCCATATATGTGATTATTGAGGTCAGCGGCGTTTTAAGGTCATGCGAGACATTGGTTATCAGCTCCGCCTTCATGCGCTCTCCCTTGAGAGCTTCATCTACGGCGTTTTTGATACTTTCGCGCCCTGATACCACGTCGGAAGCGAATTTTTTGAGTGCGAGCGGGGCGCTTGCTATATCCGGCTCCACCGTAAAATCTCCGTTGCGCATTGACGCTGCGGTGTTCATGATTTCATCGAGGCACTTGAGGAAGTTCATCAAATAAATCAGCGCTAAAACGTTAAACGCACAGATAATCACGAAGAATATGAAGGTCGAAAAAGCGGAGCGGAGTACTATGACAAGTGCCAGGAATCCGAAAAGGGCAAAGTTTATTGCGACATAGGCGATTGCATAAAGCAGCGCCACACGCTTTATGCTTTTATAATCCGAAAACGCTATTGTGCGGACGGAGCGCTTGATGAATCTTTTATTGCGTCTGTGAAGGCGAAGCACGCCCCTTGCAAACCATTTGCAGATACGCCATATGAATTTTATCAGTCTGAAATACAGCGTATTTTTGTATATATAGCCGTCTCCTGCTCTGACGGAACGGGTGAAAGAGAGAATCCATTCGGCAAACAGTGCACCGATTACGGTGAAAACACCCGAAACGTACACCGGAGCATATTTCATCATGTGACGTGTTGCAAAATCGTTTGTCGCATAGGTTTCCGCCATAAGATATACAATCAGCATGCCTGCGCCGAACATTGCCACAGCCGAGAAAATGAAATGAAGGTCAACCGGAATTTTGTCAACCTCGCCGAGCTTGAAGGTGCCGTCCGGCCTTTTGCCGGTAACAAAAATCAGATAAATTGCCATAAGTATCGCGACACCAAGGAAGACGATTGCCGAGGCGGCGTAATTGCTGTTGTCCGATTTATAGTTTTCAAAATTTTCCTTTATGAGAGTGTATTTTGATGTTCCTGTAAATCCGGTTTCTTTTGTGATTCCTGTTGGATTAACACACATCAGGAGCAACGTGTTGTCGCCCTGCTTAAAGGAGTTTTTGATGTTCAGCTCAAGGGTGTTGGCATTGTTGTCGGTCCAGAACATTTCAAATATTTTTGAAGTTTCATGAGGGAATGAGCCGTGTTCCAGACCCTTTTCGGAGGAATAGGCAAGCGACCAGTCTCCGGAGCCGAGGATGTCTCGCGCCTGCTGCTCGGTGCAGTCATCCAGACCGCAGTTGCTGAAAATTTTTCCGGTTTTTAAATCCACAATCGCAAAGCTTACTCCGGCATCAATGGCTCTGTCCTTGGCTGCGTTCTTTGCCGAGTTGTAGTTGTTTATATACCTTGCGGTTTCGGATTCAACAAGTGAATCATATATACGGTTAATGTTTTCTGCATTGAAGTTCTTTTCCGCGCCGCACATGTTTTCGAGCTTGTCTTCAAGCTCCTGCACAACACGAGACCAGCTGTCATGAGAGGAGAAGGCGGGCACGGTGGTTTCCTGAGCACTTGTTGAGGCAGGCTCCGTGACTGAGGTTTCTCCTGCTACGGAGGTATTATTCTCCGAGGATGAGGGCGTCTGCGATGCGCTTTCGGAGGTCGCGTTCTGATAAGGGCTTGTTGTGACTATGACCGAGCCTGAGTATTCCTCATCAATCGGAGGCTCCGATGCATAAAACACCGCAAGCTGACTGCATATTTCGAGTGCCTGTGTGCGGGAGGCTTCCAGGGAGATAAGGTAGGATTTCAGCGCACCGTAATTCTCCTTGGCATATTCCACATCATCAAGTGAAAAGTTGTCATAATAGTTTCCGTAATAGGTCAGCACATTCTGGTCGTTGAGCAAGGCATTGTAAAACGGAGGAGTTTCCGTGTAGGATTTAGACTCATCGACGCTGTACCAATGGGTTCTCAGTGCCCAATGAGTAAAATTGAGCGCGCTTGCAAATATTGCCGCAAGGGCGAGCGCAAAAGCCGTAAATTTAAGCACGCCCGAGCGTTCATACTTTTTCGATTTTGTAGCCAATTCCCCACACCACCTTAAGATATTTGGGTTCCTTAGGATTTATTTCGATTTTTTCGCGTATTCTTCTGATATGGACGGTGACGGTTTTTTCCTGCGAATAAGACGGCTCATTCCATACCGCTTCGTATATCTGCGCTGTGGAAAGCACACAGCCGAGATTCTTCATCAGATATTCTATTATGCCGTACTCGGTTGCGGTAAGCTTTATCGGTTCACCGTCGAGCGTGACCTCATGAGCCGTTGTGTCTATGGCGAGTCCGCCGTTTTCGATAACGCCCTCTTTTTTCTCCATGCTTCCGAGATTGACATAGCGGCGTATCTGCGACTTTACTCTTGCCATAAGCTCAAGCGGATTGAAGGGCTTTGTAACATAGTCATCCGCGCCGAAGCTCAGGCCTGTTATTTTGTCGGTGTCCTCACTTTTGGCGGAGAGAAGGATTATCGGCATATTATGCTTTTCGCGCAGCCGCAGTGTCGCGTTAAGTCCGTCAAGCCCCGGCATCATGATATCGAGTATCACGCATTGAATATCATTTGCCTCAACCGCGGCTATTGCCTCTTTGCCATTGGTTGCCTTCACGGCGTTGTAGCCCTCAAGCTTGAGATAAATCTCTATGGATTCAAGTATTGCTCTGTCATCGTCGCACACAAGAACGTTGTACATCGTTTACCCTCCAGACAATCATATTATACAGTGGAAAATTACAAAACAAGAGTCAAAATAGTTAAGAGTTTATTAAGAAAAATTTTTTGACATGTCCGTCAAAATATGATTTTTTCTTAACCGATTTCAATATATTGTAACTATTGTAACAAAAACATCCGAAAAAGTACAGCATATAGTGACATTTTTCTTATCAGTCCCGTAATATACTTTTCTTAAATACATAAAGGACGGTGGTTCTTTTGAAGGAAAGTATTCTCGAACGGGACAAGCCTGTCATAAGGTCGCTGATTACCCCCGTAAAGGTCAGGCAGCTTTACCGCCATGCGGGTGCGTTTGCGTTGTGCCTGCTGCTGTCGTGCACCGGAGTTGCGGACGGATTGTCTCCTTTCGGCACCGCGGCGGTTGCATGTATGCCGGCGGCGTTTCTGCCTGCCGCTGTAATCGGTGCGGGCATAGGCAGTGTAATTACTCAGACCTCGGTGTCCGCCTTGCGTTACGTAGCCGCGCTGCTGTCGGCGGCGGTTATAAACAGTACACTCAATAAATTTGAGGAAATACGTAAAAGTCGCCTTTTTGAGCCGTTGGTAACTTTTTCCACCCTGTTTGTGACTGCGCTTGCGCTGGCGTTCGCCGACAAAGCGACGCTCAATGTGCAGCTCATAAAATATCTTTGCGAGGCGCTTGCTGGAGGAGCCTCGGCGTTTTTCATATCCGAATGCTTCGGAATAAAAACGCTCAGAGGCGGCTTAAAGGCCGTTACGCCGCGTGAGCTTATTTCGATAGTTATTGTTGCGGGTCTTATACTTATGGCGCTTGCGAGAGTCAATATTTACGGCTTTGTGCCGGCGAGAGTCGCATCGGTCTTTCTTATACTTGTAGCCGCAAGGTATGCCCATGAATCCGGAGGAAGCATAGTCGGCGTTTGCACCGGCATAAGCATGAGCCTCGCTACCGGTACGGGCTTTCTTACGGGAGGCTATGCCTTTGCCGGCTTGCTTGCCGGTGCGTTTTCTCCGATGGGGAGACTCGGCGCGTCGGCGGCATTTGTGATTGCCTGCGCGACTGCTGCAATCATGCAGCAGGATATGCGTACGGCTGTGTTTGTGCTGTGCGAGGCGGTTGTCGCGTCTGCTGTGTTTACATTTTTACCGGACAGGCTCGTGGGCAGACTGGAAAGCTGTTGCACCCCTACGTCCGTGTCACCGCTTATTGACAGCGTGCGCGGCTCGATAGTTATGAGGCTGCGTTCGGCGGCAAAAACAGTTTCAGAGGTGTCCGCCTCGCTCGGAACCGTGAACGAAACTCTGCGTCGAAGCGAGCTGCCCGATGTGTCGGGTATTTATGATAAGGTACGCGAAAACATTTGCAGCAGCTGCGGACTTTGCAAGACCTGCTGGGAGCAGAGCTGCAACGAAACGCTGAATGTGTTCAATGACATGTTTTCTCTGCTCGGACGGGGGGAGAGCATTTCGGAAAAAAAGCTTCCGCAGTTTTTTGCGGCAAGATGTATAAGGTTTCCCTTGCTTGCAGAGTGCTTTTCATTAAATTATAAGGCGTATCTTATCCGCCTTTCGGCACAGTCGCGCATAGATGAAATACGCGCTGTTTCCGCAGGTCAGTTTGAGGGAATATCGGATTTGCTTTACGATTTGTCCGACGAGTTTGACGAGAAGGCAAGCTTTGACATGCTCGCCGCCCAGAGAGTGCGCACGGTGCTTGATGATATGCAGATAAAAACGGTGGACGTGTGCTGTACGATAGACAAATATGACCGGATGAAGCTTGAAATACACTGTGAAAATCCGAGGCTTCCCGTCAATCGTACACAGCTGCTTGAAAAGCTTGAAAAAGCATGTGAAAGAGCATTTGAAATTCCCGATATACTGGCCTTTGACGGACTTGTGCATATTACGGCGGTGCAGCGCGCTCCGCTTCGCGCCGTCATAGGCGCGGCACAGTTCTGCGCCGAGGGCGAGAGGTTTTGCGGTGACGCGTATGAGTGCTTTTCGGACTCGCACGGGAGGTATTATGTCATAATAAGTGACGGCATGGGTACGGGAGCAAGGGCTGCCGTAGGAGCGGCGATGGCATCCGGAATAGCCGCCCGACTTATAGAAGCGGGATTTCGTGCGGACGGAGCCTTAAAGATGGTAAACTCGGCGCTTATAACCAAGTCCCGCGACGAGTCATCTGCCACGCTTGATATCGCATGCATTGACCTTTTCGGCGGACATGTGGAGTTTTATAAGGCGGGTGCTCCCTCCACACTTGTCAAACGCCGGGGCAGACTCGCGGAGGTGGAGTGCGCCTCACTTCCGGCGGGAATATTACGTGAGACGGAATTTTCACATGCCTCAGGCAGCATCGGAGCAGGGGATATGATATTGCTTTCGAGCGACGGTGTGACGGACGAGGACAAGCAGGAGATACGCCGGCGCATGAAGCATTTTAAGGGAGGGGAGATAAACGTATTTGCCAGAGAGACAGCATCATGGGTCAAGCAGAAGCATTCGGCCGAGCCGCACTCGGACGATGTAACCGTTGTGGTTGCGGGAATTGCTCCGAATGACTGATTAAAAACCGGAAATACATAAAAAGTGAATAATGACAAATGCCCTCTCTTGCAATTTTGCGTATATACATATATAATAGCAGCAAGGGAGGGCTTTTATGTACCGTATATTTATTGTGGAGGATGACGAAATAATATCCTCCGAGGTTAAAAAATCTTTGGAGGCATGGGGCTTTTCCGCACACACAGTAAGTGATTTCCGCGAGGTTATGAGAGACTTTGCGGAGTTTGACCCGCAGCTTGTGCTTATGGATATCTCCCTGCCGTTTTTCAACGGTTATCACTGGTGCTCGGAAATACGCAAGATATCAAAGGTTCCGATTCTGTTTTTATCCTCCTCTGCCGACAATATGAACATAGTAATGGCGGTCAACATGGGCGGCGACGATTTCGTGGCAAAGCCCTTTGATATTCAAGTCTTGCTTGCGAAAATACAGGCGCTGCTGCGGCGCACCTATGATTTTTCGGGCGAAACCTCCGTGCTTGCGGCGCACGGCGCGATACTTGATAAGAACGACACAACGCTGTTGTTCGGCGGCGAGAAGATAGCGCTTACAAAAAACGAGTACCGCATACTTGAAATACTTATGAGCGAAAAGGGCAAGGTCATTTCGCGCGATGCGATAATGAACCGCCTGTGGGAGACCGACAGCTTTATAGACGACAATACGCTGACGGTGAACATCACGCGGCTGCGCAAGAAGCTTGAGGAGCATTCATTGAACGATTTCATCACCACAAAGAAGGGTATGGGCTATATAATTCCCGATTGAGGCAGAAAAAATGAAGCTGTTTTTTTCGTATCTCTTTTTTCACCGGAAAAGTCTGGTGCTCTTCGGAATAGCAGGTGTGATATTCACAGTGGTTTTTGTGCTGTATTCCCTGCCTGCCGAGCCGTTGCTGTATGCTTTGCTGCTGGCATTTGTCTTTACATTGCCGGTGATGCTTATTGATTTTTCAAATTACCGCGACGAGCACATGCTGCTTGAAAACCTTAAACGGCTTATAACCCAGGACATATCCCTGCTTCCCGAGCCTAAGACCGTGCCCCAGCGAGACTACGATGCGCTTTTGCGTCTGCTTGATTCCGAAAAGGTCATCGCGCAGTCTGAAAAATCACGGGCGATAAGGGATATGAGTGAATACTATACGCTGTGGGCGCATCAGATAAAAACTCCGATTGCGGCGATGCGGCTTATACTGCAGTCCGCACCCGAAACACGCGAGAATTCGGAGCTTGAGGAGCAGCTTTTCAAAATCGAGCAATATGTTGAAATGGTGCTGACCTATGTCCGTAGCGAGGATTCGGGCGGAGATTATGTTATACGCTCTGTCAATGTTGATGATGCGGTGCGCACGGCGGTTCGCAAATACCGCAAGAGCTTCATAAGGAAACACATAACGCTGGTTTTTGACGAGACGGGCATAACCGCGGTGTCGGATGAAAAGTGGCTGACGTTTTCTATAGAACAGATTCTTTCAAATGCGCTTAAATATACACCCGCGGATGGCACGATACATATTTTTTCGCCGTGCGCGAACGCACTGTGCATAAGCGATACGGGCATAGGCATAGCGCCGGAGGATTTGCCGCGTATATGCGAAAAGGGCTTTACCGGCTATAACGGACGCGCGGATAAAAAGTCAACCGGAATAGGTCTGTATTTGACCAAAAGAGTGCTTTCTCGGCTTTCACACGGGCTTGAGATATCCTCTCGGATAGGTGAGGGAACAAGCGTTACGGTGCATTTTCCGGAACCCGGAGCAAGGTATGAATAGTATGCAACTTACAAAAATGTAAGAAATACGCGGGAATTTGTAAGCCTTTTCGATGGCTTGCGGATTCCCGCCGATGTATAATCGGGCTGTAAAAAAGAAAAACCGCGAGAGCGGTCAAAGGAGTGCTGACAATGGCAATGCTTGAAGTAAGCAATGTAAAAAAGATTTATACAACCCGATTCGGAGGAACACAGGTGCAGGCGCTTTCCGACGTGAGCTTCACAGTTGAGAAGGGTGAATACATCGCCATAATGGGAGAGTCCGGCTCAGGCAAGACTACGCTTTTGAATATTCTCGCCTCCCTTGACAGACCCACAAGCGGAAGCGTGGTTCTTGACGGTAAGGACACCGCATCCATTCCCGACGGCAAGCTTGCGGCATTCCGCCGCGACAACCTCGGCTTCGTGTTTCAGGATTTCAACCTGCTCGATACCTTTTCCGTACGTGATAACATTCTGCTTCCGCTTGTGCTCTCCGGAACCGGCGTAAAGGAAATGGAGCAGCGCCTCGCGCCTATAGCCGATAAGCTCGGCATATCCGATTTGCTTGCGAAGTTCCCCTATGAAATATCCGGCGGTCAGAAGCAGCGCACGGCGGTTGCGCGTGCGGTTATTACAAATCCGCAGCTTATTCTTGCCGATGAGCCTACGGGTGCGCTCGATTCACATGCGGCGGACGGTCTGCTTCGTCTGTTTTCGGACCTTAACTCGGAGGGTCAGACAATACTTGTGGTAACCCATTCCGTAAAGGCGGCAAGCAGCGCAAAGCGTGTGCTGTTTATCAAGGACGGCGTGGTTTTCCATCAGATATACCGTGCAAACATGAACAACGATGAGATGTTCCAGAAGATTTCGGATACTCTTACGGCGCTTGCGACAGGCGGTGAAGGCAATGCGTAAGATGCTGTTTTATCCGCGTATAGCTGCGCAGAACATAAAAACCAACCGCAAGCTGTATATCCCGTTTCTTATAACGAGTACTCTTTCGGCGGCAATGTTCTTCATAATTTATTCTCTTTCGGTCAGCAAAAGTCTTGCCTCAACCTACGGCGGCTCAGACATTACCATGATAATGTCAACGGCTATGGTTGTTGCCGTAATCTTCTTTGCAATATTCCTGTTTTATACTCAAAGCTTTCTTATCAAACGGCGCAAGAAGGAGTTCGGGCTGTACAGTGTGCTCGGCATGGAGAAAAAACACATCTGCATAACCTGCTTTTTTGAGACTCTTTATATAGCGCTCATAAGCATTATCGGCGGAAGCGCTCTCGGTGCGCTGATGTCCAAGCTTGTCTACATGGCTCTGATGAAGCTGCTGAAATTCAATACCGGAGTTGAGTTTGAATTTCATTTTTCATCGGTCACATATACCGCACTGGTGTTCGGAGCAATTTTCGTCCTGCTTTTTGCAAACACCGTAAGAAGCATTGCCGGCAAGAATGTCGTGGAGCTTCTCTCGGGCGGCAGCGTCGGTGAGAAGGAGCCGAAAACCAAGTGGATAACCACAATTATCGGTATAATTGCAATCGCCGCGGGTTACTATATTGCTATCACAACAGAGAAGCCGATTGAGGCTGTGCTGCTGTTCGTCGTCGCGGTAATACTTGTAATGATAGGCACCTACTGTCTGTTCTCATCGGGAAGCATAGCGCTTCTCAAGCTGCTACGCAAAAATAAGAATTACTATTATAAAACCAAGCATTTCGTGCCGGTTTCCGGCATGATGTACCGCATGAAGCAAAACGCGGTGGGTCTGGGTAATATATGCATTCTTTGCACTGCGGTGCTCATTATGGTGTCAACAACGGTTTCGCTCTACGGCGGAATGGAGGACGCGCTGCGCACCAGATATCCGAGAAATATTTCCATTATGGCTCTTGCGGACGGAGATGAGGTTCGCGGCTATGTCGATGAAACAGTTGACAAGGTGGTTGCCGGCAGCGGAATAGCAACCAAAAACGTTATCAAGACAGCCGAAAGGTCAATGGTTGCCGTAAAAGAAGGCGACACATTTTCGGGGCGTCCCGAGGGTCAGGATGACGACTTGGTGGTTTCAAACAGCATAACGAACCTTGTGTGTGTGACGCTTGAGGATTACAACCGTATTACGGGCGGAAATGCCACTCTTTCCGAAAACGAGGTATTGCTTCATATAGTCCGCGGAGGCTTCAGCGGCGACACAATGCGTTTTTCGGGCTTTGAGCTCAAGGTGAAGGCTAAGTATGACGGCTTTGAGTTTGCGGGCAGAAATCTTGCTTATATCGTTGACAGCCTTTATGTTATAGTGCCGGACGAAGCGACCGTAACGAGAATATACAAGGCTCTCGGCGGTGAGGAGGACGCGTGCAGGCTCACCTATGAATATTCATTTGATACCGATGCCACCTCAGAAGAGCAGATAGCTCTTTCCAAGGCCATTAACAAGGCGTTTTCCGGTGAGGATTTCAAGGGTCAGCAGTACACACAGGAGATAATGGTCGAGGGTGCCGAGCAATCACGCGGCAGATTCTATTCCCTCTACGGCGGACTTCTGTTTATAGGCATCTTCCTCGGCTTCGTCTTTATGACAGCCACTGTGCTGATAATCTACTACAAGCAGATATCCGAGGGCTATGACGACAAGGAGCGCTACGAGATTATGCAGAAGGTCGGCATGGATGCCAGGGAGATAAAGAAATCCATACGCAGCCAGGTGCTTACCGTGTTTTTCCTGCCTCTTATTACGGCGTTCATACATCTGGCGTTTTCGTTCCCGATTATTACAAAGCTGCTTGCGCTGCTTAACCTGACAAATATTTCCATATTTGTTACCTGCCTGATAATTACCGCGGCAATATTCTCCGTGCTTTATGCTCTGGTGTATGCGGTAACCGCAAAGGCTTACTATAAAATCGTTTCCGACTGATACCGGGGGCTGCCGCTTAATTGAGCGGCAGCCTTTTTGTTGACGATGCTGTGATTTTTGTGTATAATTTGATTGAAAGAAGTGAGTGCTGTGGAGATAAAAACCAAAAGACTGAGGCTTGTTCCTCTCGATGCCGCACAGATGGAGCTGTTTTGCCTCGGTCAGGAAAAACTTGACGATGCGATGAAGCTTGCCGAATCAAAAACGGTACGCGATGAGCATCTTGATGAGGCGTATGCGCAGATGCACGAGGCATGTGCACAGAACCCCAAGACGTATTTCTGGTATACGAACTGGCAGATAATCCTCAAGGAGGAAAACCGCTCAATCGGCAGCCTGTGCTTTATGGGCGAGCCGGACGCGGACGGCAATACGGAGCTGGGCTACGGAATTGACGAGCCTTACCGGGGAAAGGGCTATGCGAGCGAGGCGGTCAAGGCTGTGTCTGAATGGGCGTTAGCAAAGGGCGCTTACCGGGTTTCCGCACAGACGCAGGCGGACAATGACGCATCAAAGCGCGTGCTTGAAAAATGCGGCTTCAAGCCTGCCGGAGAGGGTGAGGAGGGCTTGCTCTTTGAGCTTGAACGCCCGGCAAGCGCAAACATAGCTATTTTTATGTGTCTGGGTCTGAGCGTCGGTCTGTGCTTCGGGCTTTGCTTTGACAATATGGCTCTCGGAATGTGCTTCGGTGTGGCAATAGGCACTGCATTAGGTGCCGCCCTTGATGCGCAGGACAGAAAGAAGCGGGAAAACAGAAAAAAATAAAAATAACGCTTGACAAGTTAACACTCGTTCACTATAATACATAGGTGAACGAGTGTTAACTTGCTTTTTTGAACACGATTCAAAAGCATATAAAAGGTTGCGGTGTTGCATACCGCGGAGGAAATGATATGGATAACAAATCAAGTGTCACCTCGCTTATGTCCGCCTTTGTAAGGGCATATCATGCTCAGGTGAGCGAAAATCCGGTGTTTTACGACTCTTTTGCGCGCCGACTGATAAGTGACGGCGAATACGAGGGAATGAAAAAGCACATAAGCGCGGGCATGGATTTTTTCGCTCCGGAGAAGAAGGGGCTGTTCAAATCCCCGGAGGATGCTCTCGAATGGCTCGTCAACACGCAGCTTGCACCCACGGTGCTTGCGCGCGCGCGCTTTTGCGAGGACGCGCTCCGCACGGCCGTGATGACGGGCACCTCGCAATATGTCATAATCGGGGCGGGGCTTGATACCTTCGCGTGGAGAGAGCCGGAGCTTATGAAAAGGCTTACGGTTTTTGAGGTTGATTACCCTTTGACCCAGGAGGACAAAAAGAAGCGTCTTGCGGAAGCCGGGCTTGAAGCTCCGGACGGGCTTCACTTCGTGCCGGTGGATTTATCAAAGGAGGATTTAGCTGCCGCGCTTATGGCGGCGGGCTTTGATTCGTCCGAAAAAACCTTTTTCGGCTGGTTCGGCGTAAGCTATTACCTCACCGGGCAGCAGATTGAACGGATGCTTGAGGCAATATCGGGCTTTGCCTGTGAGGGAAGCACGCTTGCCTTCGATTTCCCCGATGAAGGTCTGTTTTCGTCTGAGACGGCAAGGGTCAAGAATATGCTTGCCATGGCAGCGGCGGGAGGGGAGCCGATGAAATTTTCGGCATCCGATGAACAGCTTTCCTCCATGCTCGAAAAGCACAGCTTCCTTGTTTATGAGCTGCTCGACACACAGGCGATAGATGAGAGATACTTCGCTTGCCGCGATGACGCGCTCGATGCGTTTGAAAACATATCATATGCTCTTGCGGTAATAAAGGGAACACAGTTCATCAACACCAAGGAGAAAATACTGCTCACGGCGCTGCGGCTGTTCGCAAAGCGGGGCTATGAGGCAGTCTCAGTCAGAGATATAGCCGGCAGGCTCGGTATCACGCAGGCGGCTCTCTACAAGCATTATAAAAACAAGCGGGACATATTTGAGAGCATCCTCAAGCGTATGGAGAGCGACGATGCCGAACGCTCAAGGAGGTTTGAGGTTCCCGACGGAAATACACCGCGATATGAAAAGGTCTGTCTTGAAAATATCGGTCGCTTTGCAACGGCGCAGTTTGAGTACTGGACGCAAAACGCCTTTGCGGCGGACTTTCGGCGTATGCTCACACTTGAGCAGTATTCAAGTCCCGAAATGTCAGCGCTCTACCGGCAGTATGTTTCCGGAGGAATACTCGATTACATGAGTGAAATTTTTTCCGCTTCCCCGCCCGAAGGCTCAAACGGTAAAACGCCGGAGCAGCTTGCACTCGAATTTTACGCGCCGCTTTACATGCTCATTTCCGTCTATGATACGGCGCGGGACAAATCAAAAATAACGGCCTCGGCAAAAAAGCATGTTGAGGACTTTTTAAATTGTATGAAAGGAACTGAATAAGAAATGAATTATCCGAAAAGCGAAAAGTACAATACCCCCGAACTCATGGCAAAAATCATGGGACCCAACCCTGTCAAGCTGCTTGAGGAGCTCATGCTTGAAAACAGGACTCCGGAAGGCAGTGTTGTGATGGACCTCGGCAGCGGTCAGGGCTTGACCTCTGTGTTCCTTGCAAAGGAATACGGCTTTAAAGTATATGCCGCGGATTTGTGGAGTGAGCCGGAGGAAAACCGTAAATTCTTTGATTCTATGGGAGTTTCGCGCGAGATGATTACTCCGGTCAAGGCCGATGCGTCACAGCTTGAATTTGAAAACGAATTTTTTGACGCGGTTGTGAGTACGGATTCCTATAACTACTTCGGACGCGATGAGGAATATCTGGACCGTTGCCTGCTTCCGTGTGTGAAATCGGGCGGATACATTTACATAGCTGTTCCGGGCATGAAGAAAGATTGCCACGACAATCTTCCTCCGGAGCTGCTGCTGTCATGGACTCCCGAGCAGATGGAGTATATGCGTGACACGGATTACTGGAGAGGCATTTTTTCACACAGCAGCGGCGCGGAAATCATAAGTGTCTCGCAGATGCAGAGCAATGAAGAGGTCTGGAATGACTGGCTCATGCAGGAAAACGAGTATGCCGTGGGCGACCGTAAATCCATGGAGGCGGGTGCCGGGAAGTATCTCAACTTCATTTCCGCGGTATTGAGGAAAAAATAAAAAAGGACGGAGCGGCTCTGAGTTGAACCGCTCCGTCTTTCAATTTCCGGCATCGTTTATTACAAGTATGTCGCGCTCGCGCAAAACCGTATCGCCGCGCGGAATAATTATATCATCGGAACGCTTTATCATTATGATAAGCTTTTCGCCGGCGGGAATATCACATACAGCCTTATCCGACCATTCATCATCCATGCCGACCTGCTTTTCATACAGATTTACGCCCTCAATCTCTCCGGCGGCCCTTCCGCTGAGTATCAGCTTGTCTCCGGTCTCAAGCACGGTTTTGCCGTTGGGTACTGTTTTTTCGTCACCCCGCATGAGAAGAACGAGTATACAGTCCGGAGGAAGCACAATTTCTCCCACAGACTTGCCGGACCACGGGCTTGAGGGGGATATTTCAAACTCTATAAACTGAACCGGAACCTTGTCGATGTAGTCGTTAAAGGTCTTCATGACGTCGGCGAGCGGGTCGGTCATGCCGGTTTTCCTTGCCGCAAGAGGGATAAGGGAGCCTTGCAGCAGTATTGAGAAGAGGACGATGAAAAATACAATATGAAATATGTCGTTATCGGTTACCGCAGGATTTATGACCGCCATGATTGCGAAAACTATTGATGCGGCTCCGCGCATACCGGACCATGCAACAAGCAGCTGCTGACGAAGACTGCTTTTGAACGGTGAAAGAAGCACGAATACCGCAATCGGTCGTGCAACGAAGGTCAGAAACACTGCGATACAAAGTGAGGTGAGTGCCACCGACGGAAGCTGCGAGGGGAACGCCAAAAGTCCCAGAAGAAAGAACAGAAGCATTTGCATAAGCGCCGTTGCGCCGTCAAAAAAGTGCACAAGCGCCTGCTTGTTGTTTATTCGGCGGTTTCCGAGGATTATGCCGGTTATGTATACGCTCAGGTAGCCGTTGCCGCCTAAGGCAGTCGGCAGAGCATATGCCGCGAGTGCGGCAGAGACGATGAATATTGCGTCGAAGCCCGATGCGGAGGGCTTAACCTTCTTTAAGAATATCATAGTAAACATCGCAGTAAGCGCACCGAACAGCACCGCGAATACAAGCTGTGAAAACAGCATATACACAAATGAGCCGCCGGACACCTCGCCGTTCATCAGCGCGAGCGCAATAACTGTCAGCATATATGAAAACGGGTCGTTGCTTCCGCTTTCAAGCTCAAGCAGAGAAGCGGTGTTGTCGCGCAGGTTAAGCCGCTTTGAACGGAGAATCGAGAATACGGACGCAGCATCCGTGGAGCTTATAACCGCACCGATAAGGAAGCTTTCAAGCGCCGCAATGTTGAGCACATAACGGCAAAAAACACCGACAAGCCCTGCCGTTGCAACCGTGCCGAGTGAGGACAGCAGCACCGCCCTCGCGGCAATGGGCTTTGCCTGCTGCCAGTTTGTGCCGAAGCCGCCGTAGAACATTATAAATATCAGCGCGGTTGAGCATATTTTTTCGGCGAATTCATAATTGTCGAATTCAATTTTTACTATTCCGTCTGAGCCGAAGAACATCCCTAAAATAATAAATGCGAGAAGTGCCGGGATTCCGAGCTTTCCTGAGATTTTGCTGAATATGACGCAGGCGGTGATTACCGCAGCAGCCAAAAGTAAGGTTTGGGTCAAACCTGTCGCCTCCCTTGGTTGTTGTGTTGTTATGATAAAATAATAACATATATATATGCCCGGAATGTTTCCTCAATGTAAATTATTTTCATATTCGTGTTTTTTATCTTTTACGCTGATTGACTTTAAGCGTGCGTTTTGGTAAAATATAACTCAGGAGGATGATAGATATGGGATTTAATGAATTTGCCGCAAAGGCCGTAAGAAGCTTTGGAAAAAGCAAGGCGAAAAAGCTTGCGAAAAAGGTGAAGGCGGAGCCTATTCCGTCTGCGCAGCCCGAAAAAATCAGCGGAGCAGCATATAAGTGCGGATATGCCGTAAAAGAGGTAATGCCAAAGGACATAACCGCGAAAAAATACTGGATAGCCGGTCACGGCATGAACAAGACCATTGACCGCATTCATGACCCGGTAACAGTAAGCGCGATGTGGATAGGCGCGGATGACAACGGCGGCATTATTATGTGCAGCGCGGACGTCATCGGTCTTACCAATTTCGAGGTTACGGCCGTGCGTGATTCGCTGAAGGATTTCTGCAAAAAATCCGGCTGTAAAGGAGTAAATATCTGCAGCACTCATTCCCATGCCGGCTTTGATACGGTGGGGTACTGGGGGCAGCTTACAAAGCTTAAATCAGGCAAGGACCCCGAGTATATGGCGTTGCTGCTCGCTTCTCTTAAAGAGGTGTGCGAGCAGGCTTATGAAAACCGTACTCAGGGCAAGCTTTACGTCGGTACGGTGCATGTGCCGGACGCTCAGTACGACAAGCGCGAGCCTGTAATACTTCATGATGTGCTCACTCGCATACGCTTTGTTCCGGATGACGGCTCAACAGAAACCTGGTTCCTCAATTTTGCCGCGCATCCGAACACTCTCGGCGGCTCGAATCACGATTGCAGCGCCGATTATCCCTATCATCTGCGCCACACAATAAACCTTACTCAGAAAACCAACGTTCTTTTCGGCGTCGGCGCGATAGGTGCGGTTGACCCCGGAATGTACAGCGAGGACAAACCCGAGAGAACAAAGCTTCAGGGCGAGGCGCTTGCAAAGGCGGCGCTCTCAATAGATAACGATAAGGAAATGGCCGCGGACATCACCGCCTTGCGCCAGAAATTCTATTATCCGGTGGATAACGGTCTGCTCGCACTGCTGGCAAATCTTAAAATCATGAGCAGCCAGCGCTATCCCTGCGATAAGGGCGACCTCGGCCTTGCGCTCAAGAGCGAGCTTACATATATCCGTCTGGGCACACAGCAGATAATTCTTTTCCCGGGCGAGTGCTTCCCGGAGGTCATTTACGGCGGATATATGCCGGCGGAAAAGTCGGCAACCGGCAAGGGCCCCGAGATAAATCCCGACCCGATAGTCGATATTGTCGGGGACAAGGATTTGCTTGTGTTCGGTGTGACAAACGACATGACCGGCTATGTTGTCGCCCCCAACGACTTTGTGCTGCATAAGACGCAGCCCTATGTTTCCAACGGCCGCGATGTGTTTGACAGAAGCCACTATCACGAGACCAATTCTCTCGGATATCTCTCTGCGGAAACCCTCGCAAACACCGTTGCCGATGTTATGACAAGAGTAAAATAATTTCAAGAAATAAGTAAAAATCCCCTGTAACGAAAACCGTTGCAGGGGATTTTTCGTATTCATAGCGGAGCACAGGGCTTTCTGAAACAGCGGAAGCTTTGATTCCGTTTTGTTTTGCGAGGCCGCTAATCTTCGGAATCGGGGAAATAGGTTTCGGTGGTATAAAAGTTGATGTACAGATAAAGCGGATTTTCAACAGTCATAATTGTTTGGGAATTCGCAATTTCTTTAAGCGAGCGCTTTGTTCCCATGAGAGGTTGCTTAAAAACCACAAGCTTATGGCTGAAGTGATATAAGACTTCGTCGGAATAGCCTTCGAGGGCGAGGGTTACGGCATAATAGAAATCAGTTGAGGAATCCATACTGAATTCCACGCCGTCCGTCACATTCAAATGTGTATTTTTGTATGTTTTCAGCGGCTTGCAGGAGTAAATTATGCCGTCGCTTTCTTTGAGTATAAGAATAAAATCACTGCCTTGCGCGGGCAGATAATTGTATTTGCCGCAGTCCGGAAAACATGCCGCTCTTGTACCCGGACCGCTTTGAGCCTGTTTGTAGTTTTCGCATCTGATTTGTCTGAGAACACGTATACACGCATGACCTGCTTCATCCTCGATGGGCAGCAGATATTCATTTAAAATATAACCTTCGGAATAATTATTTGAAAAACAGGCTTGTGACAAGTCTGCTGATAACGCAGAATTCTTATTGACCTTGAGTGTGCGGTATTGCAATATTTCACTTTTCGGAAGGGTGGCTACAAGCTCATCGCTCATTCCGTATGACAAAAGAGCGGCGCGTATGCCGGCGTACTCCGCTTCGGACATTTCAATGTCGTTGCGGTTGTACGGCTGAGTTTCGGCGGGCTGCCGTATGTAGCAGCAGCCGAGCAGCATCGACAGCACGATGCCCAGACACACGGCTGAGGAGAAGAAAGCAAGCTTTACTCCTCCGCGGTCTTCAGCTTTGTATTCGTGCTCCGATTTGTAGAGAGCTGTGTTAACACGCAGCAAAAGCTGAACGGATGCTATCAGAAAAGCTATAAAGGGTATTATAAGTATAAAGCCGATACCTTCATTTAAAGGGATGGAGGAGCTGTATTCATTTGCGCCGGAGCTTATCAGCACCAAAAATGAGGGCACGGTGGTTACCGTGTACAGAAGCTTGTTTAATCCGAAGCGCAGAGGCTTACAGTCATCGCAGATATGTTCATCCGTCATGGAGCGCAGACCGTCGAGCATGCAGAACCACGTTGCAAAGCCCAGAATAAATTGTATGCCGAACAAAACAATATTTGCACTTGCGTACCGGTCAAGAAACGGGGAGAGCAAATATATAAGCACTGAACAGATGAAGCTTACAGCCCTTACAGCAAATGCAGTGCGCGGCTTTTTTCCGGCTGAGGACATGCAAAAGGCGGCAGTAAGCATAAGTGAGTTGCCGATAAATTGTGTGATTTGCTGCATACCGTCAAACAGATTGATGTGAACGGATGAAAAGATAAAGCCGACAAGAAGCATTGTCAGAGCTTTTTTGATGGTCAGGCGCGGAAAATAAGGGTGAACCTGCGCAAGCTGATGCCGCAGCAGCTGCTTGTCTCCGAGTGAGCTGATTGCCTCGGCGCCGGCAGCATCCGGACTCATTCCCACGGAAACATTTCGTTCATAAAGACACATGAGATGGTCGTATAATTCATCCCGAACCCGTGAGCTTTCGCTTGCCGACATGATTCCTCCGCACAGAAAGTCGAGAATGGAGTCAAAATTATGCTCTGACAAGACCGGCACCTCCCAGAACTTTTCCCACGGCAGCGGAAAACACCTGCCATTCCTCCTGCTTGCGGACAAGCTGTTTAAGTCCCTTTTCGGTTATTTTATAATATTTTCTGTTTCGCCCTTCGGCCTCACACCAATAGGATTCCAGACATCCGTCCTTTTCGAGCTGATGAAGGATTGGATAAAGGGTGCCCTCTTTCATGATGAATACATCATTGCTTGCGGTTTCAATGGTTTTGACTATCTGGTAACCGTACATGTCGCACTTTGAAATTACCCCGAGAACAAGAAGTGCATTGCTTCCGCGAGTAAGCTCCTTACTGATTTTCATAAAACCTCCTCCTTTCTATACCTATTGTGGCTATGCCTCGATAATATAGGTATACCATATGCAGCACAGTGTGTCAAGCGGAAAAATGAAATATCATTACAAATTGAGCCGGAGAACTTATATAAAGCCCTTGTGCGGGAAAATAATAAAAAATGTCAATAAAAATTTAACGAAAAATGTCAATTGAAAGAAAAAATCGTTAATAATTTGTCAAAATTTATTCCTAAATAAAAATAATATATATTTATCTTAGAAAAAACGTGTTTTTTTGAAAAGAAACGCACACCAAAAAGTGAAATTTTTTCACAAAAAAGCTTGACAAGAGAAAATTATAATATATAATGTCACTGTACCAAAATTTGACAATTAAGGAGAGAGCCTTATTGAACAGTACATACCGCTGTTTTTCTGAAAATTTTAATGAAAAAGAATTGATTAAAGCGGCATCGGAATTACAAGAAGCCTTTAAATGTTGCGAAAACATACCCGTCGTTGAGGAGGGTATATTTTTTGAAAATAAATTTGACACAGAAAACAAATTGCAATCCTTATGCCGTAGTACAACCTACGGTATAATTGTGTACGACGAAACCGGTGAAGCGGTTTGCAGATACTGTGATTTGTCGTTTGACGGCAGCAGCGTTTGTGATTTGGCGGAGCGCCTAAACCGGGAGGAGGTGGAGATAGTTCACCTCGGCGAAATAATAGAGGATTTTCTGGCGGCGGGAGGAAAAATGACACCTTAATAAATTGACTTTAGAAAACGGGATATATATAATAGTTTCACGACAGCAAACAACAGCAAGAATAAAGATGGGAAGTATTATATATGTCATATTCGTTTTTTGATACCGTCGAAAAAGAAAAGGAACCGATGTATGATGCGGCGATTATAACCGAAAGCGGCTCGCAATATTGGCATAATCCCCTCTGTAATAACGCCAACAACAGCCATTCTGTTACAAAATTTTTCATGGCAACAGCTGTCGGAATCCTTGAGAAATCCGGAAGACTGAACAGAACGGACTCGGTTACGTCCTTCTTTTCGTCCTCTGAAATGCCGGACGGCTACGACAAAAAGTGGGATTCTGTGAGCGTGGAGCATGCTATGCAGCACAAGACAGGAATTGACACAATTCCGTTCGGGGTGGATGAGGATAACGACATTGCTGCAATAGGAAGCGATTTTCTGAAATATGTCTTTTCGCTTCCGGTTGAGCGTCAGACGGGCGTATTCAGAAGATATTCCGATGCGGCGTACTATCTGATTTCACGCATTATCGCAAAAGCATCGGGCGAAAGCACAGAGGAATTTCTTGCAAAAAGCATTATGAGACCTCTCGGCTTCAGACAATGGGCGATGGCAAAATGTCCGTACGGTTTTCCTATAGGAGGAGGCGGATTTTTCGCGCGCGCGGATGATATAGCCAAGCTTGGCTATGCATATGCCTGCGGCGGTGATTATAACGGGAAAACAATTGTTGACCCGGAATGGGTTCGTGATGCTATGGAGCGGGACTACGCATGTGCACGCTTCCGCGATACGGATATTTTTGTAAAGACCGGAGCATTCGGTCAGATGGTTGCTTTTTCCCAACAAAAAAAGGCGGCTGCCGCGTGGCACGGGTATTCAATATCAGGCAATGACAGAAACGACAGGCTTCTGGAGGAGTTTGCGCTTTTCCTCGAAAACGAAGTCTGATATTAACTTTTTAAATAATGCTTGACATTCTATTTAAACATATGATATAATAAGCAACTGTAAGCAATAAGAAACGAGTGAAGAGCGGGGCAACCCGCTCTTCTTCATTGCTCGGAACATTTTTCAGTCAAAAACGGGAGGGCAGCACTTTGGGAAAAAACACAGTGTCCGCGGTATGGGATATCGCAAAGCCGCTTGCGGATGAGCTCGGTCTTGTATTATGGGATGTAATCTTCCGCAAGGAGGGCGCGAACTGGTATCTTCGCATTATAATCGACAAGGACGGCGGCATAAATATTAACGACTGTGTCGATATGAGCCACGCCATTGATGAGCCTCTCGATGAGGCTGACCCTATCGAGCAGAGCTATAATCTTCAGGTTTCCTCACCCGGAACCGAAAGAGAGCTTGTGCGGGATTTCCATTATGAATGGGCGATGGGAAAGCCGGTCACACTCAGACTTATACGTCCCCGGGACGGCGTCAGGGAGTTTAAGGGCAGACTCGCCGGCTATGAAAGCGGAACGGTTTCGCTTGTGCTTGATGACGGCACGGAGTTCATTGCGGAAAAGAAGGATACGGCATTCGTCAAGCTTGATGATTTTGAAGGCTTTTAATTATCTGTTTTCAGGAAAGGATATGAATAATAAAAATGGTAAACAAGGAATTTTTTGAAGCGGTATATCTCATGGAGAAGGAAAAGGGCATTCCGGCGGAGTATCTTTTTGAAAAGATAGGCAACGCAATAGTTGTGTCCGTAAGAAAGGACTACGGCGGAAAGGACGTCGTGTTCTGCGAAATCAATCCGGAAAAATCGGAAATGAACGTCTTCCTTCGCAAAACGGTAGTCACAGAGATTCTTGACAGCGATACCGACATAGCCGTAGAGGCTGCGCAGCAGTACAGAAACGGGGCGTGCGCGGGCGACATAGTCGAGATTCCTCTTGAAACCAAGCAGTTCGGCAGAATAGCCGCACAGACTGCGAAGCATGTTATCCGTCAGGGTATACGCGAGGCGGAAAGAGGACTTGTAATGCGCGAGTTCCAGAGCCGTCAGCAGGAGCTGGTAACCGGCAAGGTGCAGCGCGTTGACCCCAAAACCGGAAATGTAACGCTTGAGATAGGCAAAACAGAGGCAATTCTTCCCAAGGGGGAGCAGGGTCCCGAGGACGAGTTCACCGACGGAGACCTTGTCAAGGTATTTATAGTTGATGTAAAGGACACCGAAAAGGGTCCCAAGATTATGATATCGAGAACACATCCCGGACTTGTCAAGCGTCTGTTCGAGACAGAGGTTCCCGAGATATATGACGGCTCGGTGGAAATAAAGGCGGTTTCACGCGAGGCAGGCTCAAGAACCAAAATCGCCGTATACAGCAAGGATGAAAACGTCGACCCCGTCGGTGCATGTATAGGTCCGCGCGGAGCGCGTGTCGGCAAGATAGTCGATATCCTCGGCGGTGAAAAGATAGACATTGTAAAATACAGCGAGAACCCCGCGGAGTTTATTGCCGCATCGCTTGCTCCCGCGGAGGTGGTTTCCGTAGAGGTTGACGAGTCGGCGCCGAACTCCTGCCACGTGACAGTTCCCGATACCCAGCTTTCGCTCGCAATAGGCAACAAGGGTCAGAATGCCCGTCTTGCCGCGAGACTTACCGGTTGGAAAATAGATATCAAGCCCGAAAGCGGATTTTTCATTCCTTCCGAGGCGTGAGAACGCAACAGACGGAGCATAGATTTCAGTAAACAGGAGGCCGAAGCTCATGCAACAGAAAAAAGTGCCGCTCCGCAAATGTACGGGCTGCGGCGAAATGAAGCCCAAGCGCGAGCTGATAAGAGTTGTAAAATCACCTGAGGGTGAAATTTCGCTTGACCTTAACGGACGTGCGGCGGGACGCGGAGCGTATGTGTGTCCCGATGCCGCCTGCCTCAGGGCTGCGCGCAAAGCCAAAAGATTTGAGAGGGCGTTTGAATGCCGGATACCCGATGAGGTCTTTGAAAAAATGGAGGAAAAGCTTGCCGGAAATGAAGGATAAACAACTCGGTATGTTGGGACTCTGCCGTAAGGCGGGAAAGCTTTCTGTCGGACACGACGCAGTGATTCAGTCCATAGTTACATCGCAGGCAAAGCTTTGTCTGCTCACCGCGGACGCGTCGCAGAGGCTCATGAACGAAACGTCGCATTCGGCGTCGTTTGAGGGGAAGAGCATTCCCGTAATTGTGACGAACCTCAGCATGGAGGATATGTATCATGCCGTGGGTACGAAGGCGGCGGTCCTTTCGGTAAACGATGAGGGCTTCGCAAAAAAAATAATGCAACTGTTCGGGGAGGAATAATATAATATGATAATAAAATACAGAGTACACGAGGTAGCAAAGGATTTCGACATCGGCAGCAAGGAAATAGTTGACCTGCTCGCCAAATACTTCGGCGATGTAAAAAAAGCGCAGACGGCTCTTGAGGAAAAAGAGCTTGATATAATATTTGAAAGCCTGACACAGAAGTCTCAGGTTGAGAGCTTTGATGCCTATTTTGCCACCGCTATGTCGGACGAGGAACGCAAGGCGAAGAAGCGTGAGGCAGCCGAGGCTTCCTCGAAGAAGGCGGAGACTTCCGCACAGCCGGAAATCAAGCCCGCACAGGAGAAAAAATCCGAAAGCAAGCCCGGTTCTCAGGGCGCTGATGCCGCCAAGCCGGCGCAAGGAGTCAAAAAGGAGTTTAAGCCCTCCGTTCCTCCTGCGCCTCAGAAGAAAAAATCCAACGACCCCGATAAGCCCATGCAGGCGAGAACAAAGGGTGAGAAGCTTACAATAGATACGCGCGGAGGCGATGTTCAGCTCGATAAGTACAACGAGCGCTACGAAACGATTGCTCCGACGAATAAATCCACAATGGGCGACAATGTTGTCAGCAAGCAGAAGCTCAAGCAGAAGAGCCAGCAATACCGCAGGCAGGGAAGCATGGGCACACGCATGCGCCGCAGGGAGACAGAGGCCGAGAGGCTCAAGAGAATAGCAGAGGAGCGCGCAAAGAAAACTCTGATTATAACCGTACCGGAGGAAATTTCGGTCGGCGACCTTGCCGCACTTCTGAAAATGACTGCGGCAGAGGTTGTTAAAAAGCTGTTCTCACTCGGAGTAATGGCGACTGTTAATGAAATAATAGATTATGACACAGCCGAAATTGTAGCCACCGAGCTCGGTGCAAAGGTCAAAAAAGAGGTTGTTGTCACAATTGAGGACAGAATTATTGATGATACCGTCGATGACGAGACAAACCTTCTTGCAAGAAGCCCGGTCGTTGTTGTTATGGGTCACGTTGACCACGGCAAGACCTCGTTGCTCGACGCAATACGCAATACCTCCGTTACCGAAACCGAGGCGGGCGGAATAACTCAGCACATAGGTGCTTACAGAGTTAACCTTATGGGCAACGATATAACCTTCCTTGACACTCCCGGCCATGCGGCATTCACTTCAATGCGCGCGAGAGGTGCAATGGCAACGGATATAGCGGTGCTCGTGGTTGCCGCGGATGACGGAATTATGCCGCAGACAATTGAGGCAATAAACCATGCCAAGGCTGCCGGAGTTTCAATAATCGTTGCAATAAACAAGATGGATAAGCCCGGCGCGACCACCGAAAAAATCATGCAGCAGCTTACGGAATATGAGCTTGTGCCTGAGGAATGGGGCGGAGATACAATATGCGTTCCCGTATCTGCAAAAACAAGGCTGAATATTGATAAGCTGCTTGAGTCAATACTGCTTGTGGCGGAGGTCAAGGAGCTTAAAGCCAACCCCAACCGCGCGGGTAAGGGTATAGTGATAGAGGCAAGGCTTGATAAGGGCAGAGGTCCCGTTGCCACGCTGCTTGTTCAGAACGGTACGCTGCGCACCGGTGATATCATCGTTGCCGGAACCGCTGTCGGCCGTGTCCGCGTCATGACAAATGACCGCGGTCAGAAGGTTGAGCAGGCCGGTCCCTCGGTTCCCGTTGAGATAACCGGACTTGCGGATGTTCCCAATGCCGGAGATGCGTTTGATGCTGTTTCGGATGAGCGTCTTGCACGTGCTCTTGTTGAGCAGCGCAAGCAGCAGGAGAAGGAGGAGCAGTTCGGCACCTATCAGAAGGTCACTCTCGACACGCTGTTCTCATCCATAAACGAAGGCGAGCTCAAGGATTTGAATATTATTGTCAAGGCGGATGTCCAGGGCTCTGTTGAGGCGGTTAAGCAGAATCTTGAAAAGCTTTCAAACGACGAGGTGCGCGTAAAGGTAATTCACGGCGGTGTCGGTGCCATCAACGAATCCGATGTTATGCTCGCAAATGCCTCTAACGCAATAATAGTCGGCTTCAATGTGCGTCCCGACCCGGTGGCAATTGCCAATGCCGAGCGCGACAGCGTTGAGATGCGTATGTACAGAGTAATATATGACTGCATTGAAGAAATTCAATCAGCTATAAAGGGTATGCTTGCTCCCAGGTTCAGGGATGTGGAAATGGGCAGAGTAGAGGTTCGCAGTGTCTTCAAGCTTTCATCCGCCGGAATGATAGCCGGTTGCTATGTTTCCGACGGTAAGGTTACAAGAAGCTGTAAGATTCGTGTTGTACGTGACGGTATAGTTGTCGCAGAGGATGAGATAGCCTCCCTCAAGCGCTTCAAGGATGATGTCAAGGAGGTCGCCACAGGCTATGAGTGCGGCATCGGACTCGAAAAGTTCAACGATATAAAAGAGGGCGACACATTTGAAGCGTTCATTACCGAGGAGTACAGAGAGGACTGAATCGCTGCCGTTGAAAGGAGTGATTACACATGAGTTCATATAAATCAGACCGCACGGCGGAGGATATAAAGCGCGAAATAATGGCTGTGGTCCGCGAGCTCAAGGACCCGCGTGTCGCCGGTAAGCTTCTTACCGTGGCAAGGGTGGAGGTTTCTTCGGACCTTACCTATGCAAAGGTGTATATAAGTGCTCTTGAGGGCATTGATACCGCTCGCGAGGCGGTCAAGGGGCTTGAGTGTGCATGCGGATACGTGCGCCGCGAGATAGGCACGCGGCTGCGTCTGAGAAAGACACCGGAGCTTAAATTTGTTGCCGACAACTCCATTGAGCACGGTATGGAAATAGTGAAGCGTATAGATGATGTATTAAACCCGGATAAAGACTGAATCGCGAAGGGATTGAGGTAATAATGCGATTGAATATTCAGCAGACGGCTGCTCTGCTCGGCGAAAAAGACAATATACTCATACTCACGCATGAGCGCCCCGACGGAGATACCCTCGGCAGCGCTTTTGCGCTGTGCAGAGCTTTGCAGCTTTCCGGTAAAAAGGCAAGGGTTATGTGTCAGGATAAGATACCGCCCTCATACTCCTTTCTCTATTCTGAAATCGAGATGCAGGACTTTGAACCCGAGTACATAGTTGCGGTTGATGTTGCAGACCTGAAGCTTCTCGGCTCGGAGTTCAAGGAGAAATATGAGGGCAAAATAAATCTTTGTATTGACCACCATGCCTCAAATACCGATTATGCGGAAAATCTCATGCTTGAGGATGCCGCCGCCGCTGCGGAGGTGGTGCTTCAGCTGGTTATTGCCATGGGCATAACTCCCGACAGGGTCATAGCCGAGGGAGTATATACCGGGCTTTCAACGGATACGGGCTGCTTCCGTTATTCAAACACCACCTCGCGGACTCTGCGCATGGCGGCTGATATGATTGATGTAGGAATAAGCGTAAACAAAATAAATCAGCGCATGTTTGAAACAAAAACGAAATCCTACGCCGCACTTGAAAGAATGGCGTTGAAGACTATAAAGCTTTATTGTGATGACCGCTGCGCCGTTATGGAGATATCGCGTAAGATGTACGCCAAGAGCGGAGCGGACGAGAGCGAATGTCATACGCTTTCTTCCATTCCGCGTCAGATAGAGGGCGTGCTTGTCGGAGTTACAATAAAAGAAACTAAGTCCGGAACTTACAGCATATCGGTTCGCACTCATGAACCCATTGACGCGTCCGCGATATGCATGAAAATGGGCGGAGGCGGACATAAACGTGCTGCCGGCTGCTCGCTTCAGGGCTCACTTTTGAGCGTGAGAAATACGATTCTCGAACACGTAAAGCAGGCGCTGGACGAGGTTGTGAATACCCTTGTTGAGGAGCCGGATTACCTGTCATGACGGGAATAATCTGTCTTGACAAGCCGGACGGAATGACCTCATTTTCGGCAGTTGCCGCCGTAAGACGTATTACGGGCGAGAAAAAATGCGGACACTCCGGAACGCTTGACCCGATGGCTACCGGGGTGCTTCCGGTGTTTTTGGGCGGAGCTACGCGTTTTATTGAGCTGCTGCCGGTACACGATAAGTCGTATACGGCATCGCTGCGTCTGGGAATAACCACTGATACGCTTGATATTACCGGAAAGGTGCTTTCACAGCGGAAGGCGTCTGTGTCGCACGGACAAATAGAGGAGCTTATTCCGGAGTTTACAGGCAAAATTCTTCAGGTACCGCCGATGTATTCGGCGATATCAAAAAACGGTGTAAGGCTTTATGAGCTTGCGCGCAAGGGTATCGAAATTGAGCGCGAGGCACGTGAAATCACAATAAATTCAATCATAATAACGGATTTTGACGAAGCCGCGGAGGAGTATACGCTTGAGGTTTCCTGTTCGCAGGGCACGTATATCCGTTCGCTGATATCGGATATAGGTGAACGCCTCGGCTGCGGTGCGGTTATGACGGCACTTCGCAGAACGAAATCAAACGGATTTTCTTCGTCGCAGGCTCTTACTCCCGAGCAGCTTTCTCTGGCGCTCTCACGGGGAGAGCTTTCCTGCATACAAAGTGTTGACGCTGTGCTGGGGGCTTACCCTGAGGTGCACGTCACTCAGCCGCAGGCTGTGCGTTTTTCAAACGGAGGAGAGCTTGATATCAACAGGCTTTCTCTTTCGGGCGATTGTCCGACATACAGGGTGTATTCTCCGTCCGGGGATTTTCTCGGAATAGGTCAGGCGGATGCAGCCGTGCTGAGGGTAAAGCGAGTATACAATAATATTTGACAAGGTGACTTTATGCTTTTATCGGAGTATTTCTCCCTTGAGGGCTCGTCGGTTGCTCTGGGCAACTTTGACGGTCTTCACGCGGGACATCTCAAGGTAATAAAAAGTGCCGCCGAGGGCGCGAAGGACGGACTCAGGCCGGTTGTGCTGCTGTTTGACCGCCATCCGCTTGAGCTTGTTTCGGGCAACGCACCGGCAAGACTTTTAACCGTGCAGACGGAAAATGATATTCTTGCACGTATGGGTGTAACGCCTGTGATTGCTCCGTTCGGAGAGCTTATGAGTATGTCGGGCGAGGAGTTTTTCAGCCGTGTGCTTGTTGACACTCTGCACGCCGAGAGGCTTTCATGTGGTGAAAATTACCGTTTCGGGGCAAATGCTTCGGGAAACGTGCAGACTCTCAGGGCTTTATGCGAGCGCTTTTGCGTAGAGCTGAATGTTATTGAGCTTGAAAATTATGCCGGAGAGCCTGTAAGCTCCACGCGTATAAGAAAAGCTCTTTCGGACGGCGATATAAAAAGCGCAAATTCAATGCTGAGTGAGCCGTTTTCATATGATTTTACGGTCGTAAGCGGCGACAGAAGAGGAAGACTTCTCGGCGCTCCCACAATAAATCAGCACTTCCCGGAGGGCTTCATTGTTCCGCGGTTCGGAGTTTACGCTTCAAGGGCTTTTGTGAACGGCAAGTGGCATGCCTCGGTCACAAATATCGGAATAAGACCCACAATAGGCCACGGAGACTACCGCAGTGAAACGTGTATAATGGATTTCAGCGGAAATCTTTACGGAAAAAACATCAGAGTCGCGCTGTTGGAATTTCTGCGTCCGGAGATGAAGTTCGCATCACTTGATGAACTGAGCGCACGTATAAAGCAGGACGCGGAAACGGCAAGGAGGATTTTCGATGAAAATTAAAATATCGCCCTCTCTTTTGTCGTGCGACTACTCAAGAATGGGCGAAGAAATAAAAAACATGAAGCGCTGCGGAGCGGACATGCTTCATATAGATATTATGGACGGGCACTTTGTACCGAATATCACAATCGGGGCGCCTGTTGTCAAATCTCTGCGCGGCTGCTCGGACATATGCTTTGATGTGCATCTTATGCTTTCTGAGCCGCTGAAATTCATACCGGATTTCATAAATGCCGGAGCGGACATAATCACCGTGCACGTCGAGAGTGCGTCGGATACGCGCAAATGCCTCGAAACAATAAAGGCTGCGGGCATAAAAGCCGGCGTTTCAGTCAAGCCCTCAACGGACATTGAAAATGTGTTCGAATATCTCGATATTGCCGATATGGTGCTTGTGATGACAGTGGAGCCGGGCTTCGGAGGCCAGAGCTTTATTGATGCCGCGTTGCCGAAAATAGAACAGCTTCGTTCGGAGTGCGAGGCTCGCTCTCTCAAAACGGATATTGAGGTTGACGGCGGCATAAATCCCGCCACTGCCGCCGAATGTGCACAGTGCGGAGCGAATGTGTTTGTGTCGGGAACTACGATATTCAAAAATCCGGACCCGGAGCAGGCAATACTGCTTCTTCGCGAAGCCTCAACTGAAAACTACATGAAATAATTCACAGGATTTTTTTCCAGTATTCCCTGGTTCGCGCTGCCTCAACGGCATTTTCACAGATGGTTTCTCCGTATTCGCACAGCAGATTGCTTATCGCCGGAGTTTCGGATATCTTGGGATATATTAAAAGCCGGTAGTTTTCACCGTCTGAAAAAAGCTCATATCTCGTATAGCTGTCACTTGCGTTCTCAAGAATTTTTTTCAGGCACACCACACTGTCCGCATCGAAAAAGGTGCAGATTACAGGCTGTGATTCTTTTTTCATTATCAGCTTGCGCTGGCTGCTCTTGTCATCAAAGGGCATAACCGTGAAGTAAAGTATACAGCCGTCGCCCGATGGATTCGGCACAGCCTCAATGAGCATTTTTTCGGCGGGGTTGATATCCTTCCCCAGCACTCGTCTTGCTTCGTCAAGAAGTGTCCAGATGACCCGCCTGGTCTCAATGTTCGAATAATCCATTTCCTCATATGTAATATCGAGCATTGTCATATCCTCGTCTGAAAGCTCTACCATTATACGGTAATCGTTCTGGGCTTTTATTTTCAAAATTCACGCCTCCCTGCCAACTGCTAACTACTATCATATTACGCAAAGAGGCTGTACGCAATGAATAAATATTTCCATTTCCTGCGAGGAAATTTCCGTGAGGAAACGCCATGACAGACGAAAATAAAAATATAATACGCTCATACAATACCGATATGCTGCTGATGCTTTTCGCACCGGCGGCAGTCGCTTGCTTTTATTACGGCGAAAGAGCGATAAGACTTATGCTCGCGGCGGTGTTGACCTCCTTCGTATGTGAGCTTTTCGGAGGACTGCTTCTTGCACGGCGCGCAAATCTGCGTTCGATGTCGTTTGTCTTCAACGGCTTGTGTGTCGCACTTATGCTTCCGGCATCGGTTCAGTACTGGATGGTGATTGCCGGAACCGCATTTGCGGTTGTTTTCGCCAAGCTTCCCTTCGGCAACAGTGAAAAATCCCCGTTTGTTCCCGCCGCGGCGGGTCTGGCATTTCTTACAATATGCTGGCCTGATTATGTGTTCAGATTTCCCGAAGTCGGCAGCGCATATATCGGAGAAGGTTTTGTGGGCGGAACCTCAATGTCATCAATGCTTTCCGACGGAAACTCAATAAACGACAGTCTGGTATCGCTTATGGAGATATTTGTCGGTGAAATTCCCGGACCGATGGGGGCATGCTGTATAATTGCACTTGCCGGAAGTGCTGTATACCTGCTCATACGCAGGTGGAAAAAGTTTTTGACAGCTCTGGCATTTTTAGGAGTATGTGCCGTATATGCTGCAATTTTTCCGAGAATTTCCGCAGGAGCGCAGCTGTCTGTGATTATGGAGCTGTGCTCAGGCTCGCTTATATTCGGCGCATTGTTTTTTATGACTGATTATTACACCTCGCCGGACGGCTTAATCAAGGGGATTCTTTACGGCGCGGCAGGCGGACTTGTCGCTATGCTTCTGCGCTCCTTCGGCGCGTATGAGGACAGCACGGTGTTTGCGGTTTTGCTCATGAACGCAGTGTCGCCGCTGCTTGCCGGAGTCGGCAAAAAAATCATTGGAAAGCAGCCGGATGCGAGCGAAGATGTCATATATGACCCTCTTGCAGGAGGTGAGCCGGTTGAGTAGAACCTATGAAAACACTCTCGGAATAAAAAGAACCTTCACCGATGCTGCAATAATCGGCAATCCGGTGCTTATTCAGGCGGTCGGAGTGTTCCCGATAATTGCAATGGCGGTATCTCTGAAATCCGCAATAGCGCTCTGTGCCATAACCTCCGCGGTGCTTCTCGTTTGCGAGGTTGCAACCTCGCTGCTGCTGAGAAGATTTCCGCATTGGCTTCGCATAGGACTTTATATGCTGCTGGGCATACTTGTTGTTTTGCCGGCATCGCTGTTTTTTGAAAAATTTGCGCCCAATGAAACGGCTAAGCTCGGCATAGTGCTGCCGTTGCTGGCTTTTAACTCGATGGTGGCGCTCAGGTGCGAAAAATTCGCAAGAAGAAACGCAGTCGGTACCACTGTGCTCAACGCGCTTTCAACGATTTTTGCTTACAGTCTTATTGTTGTTTTCGTCGGTGCGGTGCGCGAGCTCCTCGGCAGCGGAACGCTTTATGACATACCGCTGAGCCCTTTGCCCAAGGCGGCGGGTCTGCTTATGCCCTTCGGAGGACTTCTTATACTCGGACTTGCGTCAGCTCTGCTCAAATGGTTTGCTGCACGCAATTATCCCTCCTATGCAGAAAAAGAGGATTTGAACATCTCTCTTGAGGAGGGCGAAAAATGAGTTATTTATTTGATTTGCTTGCTGCGGCCTTTTACGCGGCATTTGCGCAAAATCTCATATTCAGCGGAGGCTACGGCGTCAGCGAGAGCATAAGGATGGCGGCAAAGCCAAAAAAGCTGTGGAAAATTTCCGCAGCTATATCGGTGCTTTCCGTGCTTACGGCTACGGTATGCAGACTGCTTGATTTTATTCCTGCGGTTAAATCTGCCGGTATGCTTGCGCATGCGGCGGTATTTGTCGGAGCAGAATTTGTGATTTATTCGGCGGCATGCCTTTCAATGAGAGCTATATTTCAGGGGGAAAGGCGTAAGGCGGCAGTCAAAATAATCGGTATAGCGGCATTCAATTCGCTTATACTTGCCGTTCCGCTTATAAACCGCAAGCTCAACTACAACTTATATGAATCGGTGGGCTTCGGCATAGGCGCCGGTGCGGCATTCGCTGTTTCGGTGCTTCTTATAAACGCAGGTATGCGCAGACTTGAGAGCAACGAGGATATCCCGGAAGCCTTCAAGGGTCTGCCGGCAATCTTTATATATGTTGCATTGCTTTCCATGGCGTTTACGGGTATTCTCGGACGCGCGGTGTCGTTATAGGAGGAATAGATATGGCGGACAGAAAAAAGCCCTTTTACGATACAAGGGTCGTTAAGCGCAAAAGCTATTACGGCTTTTCCAGACAGTATCCAGGAGCACTTGGGGATAGCGAGTATCTTATCGGCGAGAGCCGCACGATGAAAAGGCGCCAGAATATTTTGCGGATTGCATTTGCGGCACTGCTTGTGCTGCTCTTTGCGGCAAGCTTTGTTATTACCTATACCTCTCTTGAGCTTTCAAACAGACCGATTGAAGTCCCCACGGCTGTGACCGAGGAGACAACGTCCGTTGAGGAAATCCCGACCTCTGCGGATGAGGGTTAGGATTTTATAACCAATAGCGCTTACGTTGAGAAAAAGCCTCCCTTTGAAGGGAGGCTTTAATTCTTTGTATCAACGGCTGATGTCTGCAAGCATCTGTATTTTCAAGGTTTCTTCCGCGGAGAGCAGAACCTGAGCTGTGTTCAGCTCCGCCGGAGAGCCGTTTATGTCGGATATAAAATCGTCAAGGAAGCTGTTTGACGGCTTCTGCGACGGTTTTTCTGTTATTACCGGTTCCCTTGCGCCTTCGGCGGCAAAGTACAGTGTGTGTCGGGCGTGGTCTATTTCAAGCATACCCTTGCTGCCCCAGAAGGTGAAGCGCCATACGGGGGCGGGGGAAAAGCCGATGCCGGCAGGCAGGGCATAGGATACGTCCGCCATGAGTCCGGCGCCGTTTGAAAGCCGGGCAAGAAATTGCGCACAGTCTGAAAAATCCGGCTCGTTTTCGGCAAAGGCGTTGTATGAGTTCGCAAAAAGAGGCTGCGATACCTCAAGTCCGGTGAGATATCTTACAATGTCGATGCCGTGTATGGCAATGTCGTTTATCGTTCCGCCGTGCTTGCCCTTTTCAAAGTACCACGACGGACGTGTTCCGTAATTGAGCGGATGCTGACCGGTAAAGGCGAGAGTGTGAATTTCGCCGAGTGCTCCGGAGCTGAATATACGTTTTGCTTCAAAGATTTCGGGAGTATATCTCAAATCAAGCATACAACCGACTTTAAGTTGAGTTTTTTCGCACAGAGCTTTGATTTCGTCAAGCTCCTCCGGATGTGTACAAATCGGTTTGTCGGATATGACATGCTTCCCCGCATTCAGCGCACGTATTATGAGCGAGCCGCGTGAGGCGTAATAATCGCCGACAGCTATGGCGTCAATCGCGGGGTTTTCAAGGATTTCATCAAGAGAGTCAACAAAAATATCCTCTGCAATGCGTCGCTTTGCCTCCTTAAGCGCCGGAGAATATTCCTCATACGCCGCGCATACGCGCACTCCGTCCGTGCGCTTTGCCAGCTCGTACAGCGAAAAAATGTGGTTGTGGCGAAATCCTACAACAGCGATATCCATAATAATGACCCTTCCTTTCGCAGAGGCACGAATTGCCGTTTGAAAGCTTTATCCTTATAAACTTTTACTTACAGTCAGGCGAGATATTTTGAAATGCTGCTTTTTTCAACAAAGCGGAACAGCGGAAGCCCCAGAACAAGGCATACCGCAAGCTCGCCTGCGCCGACCTGTATCGCCGAAAGTACAAAAAGCTCGGCGCTGAAGCCGCCTGCTGAAAGAAAGGATATTTCCATGCCTATTATGAGCATGTTGAATATAACCGGCATTATTGAGGATAACACCGGAAGTCCTTTGAACCGAAGCTTTCCGAGCGCCCTTGAGCATGCACCGGCAAGCAATGTTGCAACCGAGCCGCAAATGATGTCGATTACGCCGAACGGGCTTGCGAGGTTTGCGATTACGCAGCCTACGGCAAGACCGGGTATTGCCGCGGGAGTGAAAACCGGCAGCACGGTAAGCGCCTCGGAAATTCTGAACTGTATTCCGGAATAGGCGAGGGCGAAAATATTTGAAAAATATGTGAGTGCGGCGTACAGTGCCGCAATGACACCCGCCTGAACAATGCGAAGCGTGTTTTTGTTTCTCATATCGGAATTCCTTGCATTTTTTTAGGAAAAGGGAGCAGAATAAAATTGATATAAAGCCGAAAAGAGGGAGTAATTTGGTAGATGAAATAATAAAGGTTTCACTTACGGCTCTGGCTTCCGTTGTTGCACTGTTTTTCCTCACAAAGCTGATAGGAAGAAAGCAGATGTCGGAGCTGAGCATGTTCGATTATATAAACGGAATAACAATAGGCTCCATTGCCGCCGAAATGGCCACGGAGCTTGAAAGCCCGCACCGTCCGCTTGCGGCTATGATTATTTATGCTCTTGCCGTGACGGGGATATCAATACTCGACAACAAATCCATAAAGCTGCGCCGCCTTCTTACCGGAGTGCCGCTTGTGCTTTTTCAGGATGGTAAGCTCTACAGTAAAAGCCTTGCGACATGCAAAATAAGCGTTGATGATTTTCTGGCGCAATGCCGCTTGAACGGCTATTATAATCTTGCCTCGCTCCAGACTGCAATGCTTGAGCCGAACGGCAGGATGAGCTTCTTGCCGCGTGCGGACACAAGACCGCTTACTCCCGGGGATATGTCGCTTTCGCCCCGTCAGGAGCTGCTGCCGGTAAATGTTATTGTTGACGGAACCGTGATGAAGGATAATCTGAAATCCATAGGGCATGATGAGCTGTGGCTGCTTGAACAGCTCTCAAAGCAGAATATCCCCGCGGCGTCGGGCGTAACACTTGCAACTGTTGACAGTATGGATGAAATGAGTGTGTATACGAAAATCTGAAATTCAGCGGTTGCTTTGAGCCATCTCCCACAGACCGTTTATGTAGGCTGCGCCCAGGGCGCGGTCATAAAGTCCGTAGCCGGGTTTTCCGGTTTCGCCCCATATCATTCTGCCGTGGTCGGGACGCACATAGCCGTCAAAGCCGTTGTTTACAAGGGTTTTGACGATTTTTGCCATATCAAGACTTCCGCAGGCGCTCAGGTGTCCGCTCTCCTCGAAGCTTCCGTCGGGGAGGTTGCGGATATTGCGGATGTGCATGAAGTGGATTCTTCCGGCTTTTGAATATTTGTCAATCATTCCCGGAATATCGTTGAAATCCGCACAACCGAGGCTGCCCGTGCAGAAGGTCAGACCGTTATATCTGTCATCGACAAGAGCGAGAAAACGGTCAAGATTTTCCTCGGTTGTAATTATGCGGGGAAGACCGAATATCGGATACGGCGGGTCATCGGGATGTATAGCCATAAGCACATCGCATTCACGCGCTACGGGTATAACTCTTTCGAGGAAGTAGCGGAGATTTTCCCAAAGTCCTTCCTCTCCCACCTCGGCGTAGCTCAGCAGAAGCTGCTTGAGCTCCTCTTTTTCATAGCTTGCGTCCCAGCCGGGCAGGTCAAGACCGTCCCTTAACGGGTCAATACCCTTGAGCTGCTCCATATACATAACAAGACTCGTGCTGCCGTCGGCGGCTTTTTTGTCGAGCTGAGTGCGTGTCCAGTCGAAAACCGGCATAAAATTGTAGCATACACATTTTACTCCGATTTCCGAAACGCGGCGGATGTTTTCACAGTAGGCGTCGATATATTTGTCACGCGAGGGAAGCCCGAGCTTTATATCCTCGTGTACCGGAATACTCTCAACGATATCAAACACAAGTCCTGCATCTTCACAGGCATCCCTCATGCTTTTCAGGCTCTCGCGCGGCCAGACCTCTCCGGGTTTTACATCATATACGGCGCTTACGACGCTCCTCATGCCGGGTATCTGCGAAATGTATTCAAGGCTGATGGGGTCGCTTTTTCCGTACCATCTGAAAGAAAGCTTCATGTTCTCTCCTCCGAAATTCATATTTTTTTAAGTATATATCAAAATCAGCATCTGCGCAATAGCGAAATATCATTGAATATTTCACATGCACACAAGAAGATGGATGTCTGCGGGCTTCCGGAATTTGGCAGCGCTCCGAAGGACGGATTTAAGTTAATTTTTACATTGCGCTATTGACTTTTACTTAGATTTGATATATTGTATTCGTGTAAGCCCGAAGATGCAGTTTGATTGCAGGGCGAAACCGGGCGTGTGTCCGGAAAATCAGAAAGGGGTAAACTCAAAATGAATTTCAAAAGACTTACAGCGCTTGCTCTCGTGCTTGTAATGCTGCTTTCATTTGCGGCATGCGGCGGAGACAAGGGAGAGACCACCACAACAACAGCAGCAGGTGAGACCACCACAGAGGCACCCGTAGCTCAGACTACCGCAGAGCCTCAGAAGGTTGACGGCAATCTCGTAGCCAGCCTTAAGGACGGCGTTCTCGTTGATTCCAACGGAACCGCAATAACCTCAGTTGCAGACGGTCAGAAATTTGTTGCTGCAGACGGCAAGACTGTCGCGGAAGTCAAGGGCGACAAGGTTGTCGATGCTAATGGCAAGACCATATTCACCGTTAAGGACGGCAAGCTCCTCGGCGCAGACGGCGCAGAAATCACCACAGAGCCGACCACAGCTGCTCAGGGCGCAGATGAGCCCAGCTCAAAGACTCCCGACGGCGAGACACCCACACAGGCTCCCGCAGGTGATCCCATTCCCACAGGCAAAGAAGCTATCTTTAACTTCTACAAGACAGCTGCAAACTTGATAAAGGACACCGGCGCTGCAGGCTACACAAAGAAGGAGTGGCAGGAGCTTCCCACTTATAAAGGAACTCTTGAGAGCGTTGTTAAGCCCATCGCAGAAGGCTTCATGACCAAAAAGGATAAGGCTGAGAATCAGCTTTCCGAAAAAGGCTCCGATGCTTCTAAGAACCGTTTCCCCGGCTGCACACTTACCGACCTTTCAAAGGTAGCAAGCGCAACCTGCAAGGCTGACGGCGAAAACTATAAAATCGTCATCACCATGGTTGACGAGATAACTCCCACCAAGGCAAACAACTTCCTCGGCAAGGTCACAAACTCCATCCTTTATTGGGATGATATTCAGACCACAATCGACGGTCTTAAGCTTTTAGGACAGCCCCTTGTTAAGACTATCAACAGCAAGGAAGTTAAGTATAAGGCATTCAGAATCACCGCTGTTATGACCAAGGACGGCAAGTTCGTTTCTCTTGAGCACTTTGCTCACGTTGATATCGCTGCCGATGCAAAGCTCGTTGCAGGAAGCCTTAATGCTACCGCAGTGCTTTACAATTACTGCCAGTACAGTGCATTCAAGTACTAATCAACATACAAAAACAAAGCTTTCAGACGCAGGAGAAATCCTGCGTCTGTCCTTTTCATGCGGCGTTTTGTAAACTTCTCACAAAACATCGGGGGCTTGTCCGCCCTAATTTATGGCAAAAGTGCATGGAAATTTTCGGGGCGTTCTGTTATAATGATTAGTGGCACATTGCCGCTTTATTATGCAGAGCACCCTTTTTGTCTGCAATAAAAGGCGGAGAATTATTCTGCTATCAATATTTTGGAGGTATATTAAATGGCTCACAAGTATGTTTACCTGTTCTCTGAAGGCGACGGCTCGATGAGAGAGCTGCTCGGCGGTAAGGGCGCTAACCTAGCCGAAATGTCAAGACTCGGCATGCCTGTTCCCTCAGGCTTCACCGTAACCACCGAGGCTTGCACCCGTTACTATGATGACGGAAAGGTCATCGCAGCCGACATTGAAAAAGAGATTTATGACAATCTCGCCAAGATTGAAGAAATCAACGGCAAAAGATTTGCCGACCCCAAGAATCCGCTTCTCGTATCCGTGCGTTCCGGTGCCCGTGCTTCCATGCCCGGCATGATGGACACAATCCTCAACCTCGGTATGAACGACGAGGTCGCTGCCGGCCTTATCGCAGGCAACTCCGACCCGAAGTTCGCACGTTTCGTATACGATTCATATCGCCGCTTCATCCAGATGTTCTCTGATGTTGTTATGGAAATCTCCAAGAAGACCTTTGAGGTCATCATTGACGAGCTCAAGGCGAAAAAGGGCGTAAAGAACGACATCGACCTTGATGTTGAAGACATGAAGGAGCTTGTTGTCCGCTTTAAGGCGTATTACAAGGAGCAGAAGGGCGTTGACTTCCCCACCGACCCCAAGGAGCAGATGATGGAGTCCGTCAAGGCTGTTTTCCGTTCATGGGACAACCCCCGCGCAAACGTATACCGCCGCATGAACGACATTCCCTATTCATGGGGTACTGCCGTTAACGTGCAGCCCATGGTATTCGGTAACCTCAATGACCGTTCAGGCACAGGTGTTGCATTCACCCGTGACCCCGCAACCGGCGAAAAGGCTCTCTTCGGTGAGTACCTTATAAACGCACAGGGCGAGGACGTTGTTGCAGGTGTCCGTACTCCCTCCAAAATTTCCCACCTCCAGCAGGATATGCCTGAGGTTTACAATCAGTTTGTTGAAATTGCAAACAAGCTTGAGGCTCATTACAGAGATATGCAGGATATGGAGTTCACCATCGAAAACGGCAAGCTCTATATGCTTCAGACCAGAAACGGCAAGAGAACAGCGGCTGCTGCTCTTAAAATAGCTGTTGACCTCGTTGACGAGGGCATGATAACCGAGAAGGAAGCTGTTCTCCGCGTTGAGCCCAAGCAGCTTGACTCTCTTCTTCATCCTCAGTTTGACGCTGCTGCTCTCAAGGCCGCAGAGGTCATCGGAACCGGACTTGCAGCATCTCCCGGAGCTGCCTGCGGCAAGGTGGTATTCACCGCCGAAGACGCTAAGGAATGGGCTGCAAAGGGCGAGAAGGTTTGCCTTGTTCGTCTTGAGACTTCTCCTGAGGACATCGAGGGCATGGTCGCGGCAGAGGGTATCCTCACTGTTCGCGGCGGCATGACCTCCCACGCAGCTGTTGTTGCGCGCGGCATGGGCACCTGCTGTGTATCCGGCTGCGGCGAAATCACAATGCATGCAGACAAGAAATATTTTGAAATCGGCGGCAAGCAGTATCATGAGGGCGACTACATCTCCCTTGACGGCTCCACCGGTAAAATCTACGGACAGGCTGTTGCCACCGCAGAAGCAACCATCTCCGGCGACTTCGGCAGATTCATGGCTTGGGCTGACGCTGCACGCGGCGACTTCAAGGTTCGCACCAATGCAGATAACCCCAGAGATACCGCACAGGCAGTTAAGTTCGGCGCAGAGGGCATCGGCCTTTGCCGCACCGAGCACATGTTCTTCGAGGGTGACCGTATAAAGGCTATCCGCGAGATGATAGTTTCCAAGACCGCTGACGAGCGCAAGGTTGCACTTGCAAAGATTCTTCCTCTTCAGCAGGGTGACTTTGAGGCAATGTACAGAGTTCTTGAAGGCAGACCCATGACCGTCCGCTTCCTTGATCCGCCTCTCCATGAGTTCGTTCCCACCAAGGACGACGAAATCAAGGAGCTTGCGGCAGAGATGAAGATAGGCGTTGAGGAGCTCAAGAACGTCATCGCTTCACTTCACGAGTCCAACCCCATGATGGGCCATCGCGGCTGCCGTCTTGCAGTCACATATCCCGAAATCGCTGCAATGCAGACCACCGCTGTTATCAACGCGGCAATCACCGTCAACAAGGAGCATCCCGAGTACAATATCGTTCCCGAGATAATGATTCCTCTTGTAGGCGAAATCAAAGAGCTCAAGTATGTTAAGGATACAGTTGTTGAGACTGCTGACAAAATCATTGCCGATGCAGGCATCGACATGCACTACAAGGTCGGCACCATGATAGAGATTCCGCGTGCGGCTATCACCGCAGACGAAATCGCCAAGGAAGCCGAGTTCTTCAGCTTCGGCACCAACGACCTTACCCAGATGACCTTCGGCTTCAGCCGTGACGATGCAGGTAAGTTCCTTGACGCTTATTATGAGACAAAGATTTTCGAGTCCGACCCCTTCGCCAAGCTCGACCAGAACGGCGTAGGCAAGCTCGTTCAGATGGCTGCCAAGCTCGGCAGACAGACCCGCCCCGACATCAAGCTCGGTATATGCGGTGAGCACGGCGGAGACCCGTCATCTGTTGAGTTCTGCTACAACAACGGACTTAACTATGTTTCCTGCTCTCCCTTCCGTGTTCCGATTGCTCGTCTTGCTGCCGCTCAGGCTGCTATCAAGGCAGGCAAATAAGAGCTTCAGGCACAATAAGCATAATTTCCCTGTCCGCTTTTCGCGGGCAGGGATTTTTGCGTGTATCGGTAATACGAGTTGCTTGCTGTTGCATAATCCGCAGAAAAGTGCTACAATCCTTTTTGCGTTTTAAATCTATATAAAATCAGGTGACCCGTATGTTGAACACGGTTTTGCTCGGGCTTGTAAGCTTCTTTTCGGATGCAAGCTCGGAGATGGTTTATCCGCTCATACCACTGTATCTTACGGCTGCCTTCGGCGCCACGCCGGCGCTCATAGGTGTAATTGAGGGTGTAGCGGAGAGCCTTGCAAGTCTGCTGAAGGTTTTCAGCGGATATTTTACGGACAGGTATCATCATAAAAAGCTTGTGGCGTTTGCCGGATACTCGACAGGCGTTCTTTATAAAATTGCGCTGATATTTGCCTCGTCCTGGGCGGGCATACTTGTCGCGCGCGTCATAGACCGCATCGGTAAGGGCGTACGCACGGCTCCGCGTGACGTGCTTGTCAGTGAGAGCGCACCGGAAAAGAGCATGGGCAAGGCCTTCGGTGTGCACAAGGCGCTCGATATGGCGGGCTCGGCGGTGGGAATACTTCTCGCCTACCTTCTCGTTGCCCGCGCCGACGGAGCCTTTGAGTATAAAAAGCTGTTTTTGCTGTCGATAATTCCCGCGGCACTCGGTCTTGCATCGTTGCTTTCGGTTAAAGAAAAGCCGCAGCGGAGAGCGGAAAAGCATCGCGAGGAGTTCTGGAAAAATCTCAGGCAAATCGACGGCACACTCAAGCTGTATCTTTTCGTTACCTTCCTTTTCACACTCGGCAACTCATCGAATACTTTTTTGCTTCTGCGAGCAAAGGATATAGGCTTTACCGACACAAACGTCGTGTTGCTTTATTTCGTTTACAATCTTACCGCGTCACTGCTTTCGATACCCTTCGGACGGCTTTCCGATAAAATAGGGCGCAAAAAGCTGCTTGTCGGGGGTTATATCGCTTTCGCGGCGGTGTATATCGGCTTTGCGTTCGTTTCATCAGGCGCCGCAATGGTTGCGGTGTTCGTGCTCTACGGCTGCTATACGGCAATGATATCCGGTGCCGAGCGCGCGATGATAGCCGAAATAGCTCCCGCGCATCTGAAGGGCACAATGCTCGGAATGCAGTCCACGGTCACAGGTATTGCTTTGCTTCCGGCAAGCATAATTGCGGGCTTTTTGTGGGATACATTCGGTGCAAGGGCTCCGTTTATCTTCGGCGCGGCACTTTCCGCGGCCGCGGCAATGCTGCTGACGGCGCTTCTCAGCAATAAAAAATCCGGAGTGAGGGCCTGATAAAAAGAAGACGCCGACAAAGGCAATTTATGATTGCCAAGCGTGCAATTTTATGTTATACTCATTTGGTATCAGATAAATCTTGAAAGGTGATAAACCGATGCTTGAACTTGATTATGCACTTAACTATATATTGAAGGGAATCGACACCATCACGAAAAACGCCGGCTTTAAGGCGGATTATCCCGATGGCGTACGCGCTCCGGCGGCTCCGATATTCAAATCCGGCGACACGAGCACGATAATGCTTCGCGGTGATGCCGGAAGAATAAAAATCCGTTATTCCGACGGAAAGGTCGCATTGTATATCGCAAACGCGGACGAGGCAGATACCCCGGATGAGGACATGACAAGGGCATCGCTGTCGCTGCTTGAGCTTGACAATTATGATGAGCGCGATGCAAGATACATTATCGACGATTTTACCGAGAGCATAGAAAAGGCGTTCGGTTCCAAGGTCGCTTCAAAGGACGGCAAGAGCAACACAAAGCTGCCGGCACCTGTTTCCAAGGCTGCCGCCAAGAGCGGAATGCTCTCATATGATGCGAATACTCTTGCAAACCGCTTTACGGCGATATATCCCGATTTGCGTGAGGAATACAAGAAGAATGTTGAGACCTACGGTGAATTCCTTGCCGAGGAATTTTTCAATGAGTACGGAACCAAGGTTGTAATTGATACAATCCGGGAAAACAACAAAATAAAGATGCGTAAGCTTTTCAATCTCCTCAACGACATATATGAGGACGGCACCAACGAGACACAGAGCCTTGTTGCGGTCACGATACTCGGGGCGATGAACAACGACGCTCAGCTTATTGAAAACTCGGTTGAGTACATGAGCGAAACCATGCGTGAGCCGGTGCTTGAGGTCAACAAATATCTCGCCTCCGGCAGAAGTAAAAGCGCGAGGATGAGGCTTGAAAATCCCCCGCTGTATAAGCCTAAAAAACAAAAGAAAAAGGGCATGCTTTCGCAGATGCTCGGTATGTAATTTGCGGGCAGAACGCATTGCGGTGTGTTCTGCCTTTTTAATATTTTCGGGAGGCGAGGGAAACGGAGCTTTATATAACAAGGCACGGTCAGTCACAGGGAAATGTTCCCGGCAACGGCTGCGGTGAGAATGATATATTACGCCGGGAGGACCCCGTACTCACAGAGCTTGGTATACGTCAGGCAAGGCTGCTCGGCGAGCGTCTGGCAACGGTTGATTTCGATGCAATTATTTCAAGTCCGCTGCGCAGAGCGGTTGCAACCGCATTTGAAATCGCTTCAAGGCAGCCGGGCGGCACAAAGAAAATTGAGCTTCTTTCGGATATGCTTGAGGTGGGAGTGCAGCCGGGTTTTACGGGGGTAGGCTTTGACGCGCTCAGGCAGATGTATCCCTGCGTGACGCGTTATGATACGGAAAAATATCCCGGAACAGATGCCTATGTTGCTAAGTCCGAGGATGAAACAGAGCCGTTTATACGTGCCCGGTTACTTATGCGGCATATTCTTGAACGCTTTGAGTTCGATTCGGATAAAAAGGTTCTGCTTGTAGCACACGGAACCTTTAACCACAGGCTTGTCTGCGCGGCGCTCGGCATGGAGCCGACGCGGATATTCAATTTTTGTCAGGAAAACACGGGACTTACCAAGATACACTATTTTGAAAACGGATATGTGCGTCTGGTATGCATGGACGATTTATCGCATCTCTATGCGGATTATCCCGAAACAATAATAAATTTGTAAGGCCGGTGAAGCTATGCTGTTTTGCAACATTGCCGTACTTGATGAAAATCTTGAGTACAAAACGAACATGTTTGTCGGAACCCGCGGCGCATATATTGAATATATCGGCGCGCAAAAACCGCAGGAGGACTTCGGTGAAGAATATATGGGCGAGGGTAAGCTGCTCGTGACTGCTTTTTTCAACGCTCACTGCCATTCCTCAATGACGCTGCTGAGAGGCTATGCCGAAAATCTTCCGCTTGCGGACTGGCTCAACAAAAAAATATTTCCCTTTGAGGCAAAGCTGACCGAAAATGATGTCTTTAACGGTGCAATGCTCGGAATAGCCGAGATGCTGCGGACGGGCACGGCATCGTTTACGGATATGTATATGTTCGGCGAGGGCGTGTGCGCTGCCGCGGCGGAAACCGGAATGAAATGCAATTACAGCTCATCAATGGTTTGCTTTGACTCAAGCGCATATACAGACCTGCCTGTCTGCAATGAAACGCGTCTGCTTTATGAAAAATACCACGGCTTTGATGACGGCAGATTGCTTACCGATGTGTGCATACATGCCGAGTACACCTCAACTCCGGCTGCCGCTTCTGGAGCTGCTGAGTTTGCGCGTGAACGCGGACTTAATATACATCTGCATCTCTCGGAAACCAAGGCGGAGCACGAGCAATGCCGTCAGAGACATTCCGGCATGACCCCTGCGGAGTATTTTGACTCGCTGGGGGTGTTTGAAAACCGCGTTACCGCTGCGCACAGCGTGTGGATTACCGATTCGGACGCTGAAATTATCAAACGCGCAGGTGCGAGTATAGCCTCATGCCCTTCAAGCAATCTCAAGCTCGGCAGCGGATTTTTCAGGGCGCCGTATATGCTTGACAAGGGCGTAAATGTGGCGCTCGGTACGGACGGCGCCGCGAGCAGCAACAACCTTAACATGCTCAAGGAGATTTATCTTTTTGCACTCATACACAAGGGCAATACGCTTGACGCGTCGGTTATAAGCCCGAGACAGGCGCTGTATGCCGCCACGAAGGCCGGAGCCGTATCTCAGGGACGTTCGGATTGCGGGGCGCTGAAGGTCGACAACCGCGCCGATTTGACGGTGTTTGACCTGACTGCTCCGAATATGTGCCCGATGGCGGACGGTGCGGACATGCTTGTTTATTCCGCACAGGGTGATGACGTGATAATGACAATGGTTGACGGCAGGGTGCTGTACCGTGACGGTGAATATCTCACACTCGATATCGAAAAGGTACGCTTCAATGCGCAGAAAAGCCGTGAAAGGATAGCAGGTGAGCTTGTATGATAACAAATCTCAACGGTGAAACCCTCCGATTTGACAGGGATGAGAACTGCCTTTGCATACTTGACCAGACAAAGCTTCCCTGTGAGGAAAAGCTGCTGTATCTGACCTCTCCTGAGGAAATTTTTGATGCCATAAAGCTTCTCAAGGTCAGGGGTGCTCCGGCAATAGGTGTTGCTGCCGCGGCAGGTGTGGCGGTGATAGCCAACAACTCAAAGGCATCCGACAGAACCGGATTTGACCGGGAAATGGAGGCTGCGATAAAATATCTTGCATCCTCGCGTCCGACGGCTGTCAATCTTTTCTGGGCGCTCGGACGTATGAAAAATATAATCGACTCCAATCCCTCTGCCGGTGTTGAGGAAATAAAAAAGCTCCTCTCCGACGAGGCGGAAAGGATGCATGCGCAGGATATTGAAATCTGCCGCAAAATAGGGGAGAACGGGGCACAGCTCATCAGTGACGGGGACACCGTGCTCACCCACTGCAATGCAGGGCGTCTGGCAACCGTCAAATACGGAACGGCGCTCGCGCCGGTATACATTGCCGCCGAGCAGGGTAAGAGCGTAAAGGTGTTTTCGGATGAAACACGCCCCTTGCTTCAGGGTGCAAGGCTCACCTGCTGGGAGCTTGTCAGCGCGGGTATAGATACCACCGTGATATGCGACAACATGGCGGCGAGTGTAATGGCAAAGGGTATGATAAACGCTGTTTTTGTCGGCGCGGACAGGATTGCCGCAAATTACGACACTGCCAATAAAATCGGCACATATTCCGTGGCTGTGCTTGCAAAGCACTTCGGAGTACCGTTTTATGTGTGCGCTCCCGAATCAACCTTCGACAAAAGCACGCCCGACGGTGCCGGTATTCCGGTTGAGCAGCGTGCGGGGGAGGAAATAACGGAGATGTGGTATGAAAAACGCATGGCTCCGGACGGCGTAAAAACATACAATCCCGCCTTCGATGTCACGCCGCACGAGCTGATAACGGCTTTTGTGACCGAAAACGGGATAATAAGACCTTAGCTTCTTGCCGGATTCCTTTACACAAGCAGAACAGAGAAAAATGAAATCACAAAAAGAATTATCGAGAGCACACCGCCGGTGAATGCTCTCTTTATTTTTCCCCAGGATACGCTCTGCCATGCTCCGACAATAAGCACAACAGCCGCAGAGGCAACCGGAAGACGGGCAAACAATATATTGCTCAGAATAAGTGTAATGAAAAATAACAGACAGGAGAAAAATATCACCTTGCCCGAACGCTCTTCCTTTGATTTTATCTCGCACGGCACGAGCATGGGTGCGCCGCCTATCAATGACAGACCGAGCAGCGAGCCGGTGTATGCGCCGTAAAGCGGAGCCTTTTCGCGGCTGTCACCGATGCATATACAGCCTGAGAAAAGCAGCGCAAGAGCCGCGGCGGGCAACAGCAGCGAGGGAATTTCATCAGGCTTCATGCCGAAAAACGGAAGCACAAATACCGTGTGCGGACCGTAAAACGCCCCCGCCTCGTTTACTGCGGTGCCGGCAGCGTCCGGATTTAAAAACAGGTTAAGCACAAGTGTTACAGCCAGCGCGACAAAAGGTGCGGGCAGATAATTTTTCAGCCTCTTGAATTTGCGCGGAAAGGTTATCATTATAACCATAACTATTGTGCCGAAAAGCACACCCCTCCAGTTGGCGTGGAAGCCGAACGAGCGGTAGGAGCGCAGCATGTCAATTGCGGTTACGCCGTTTGCGCCGATTCCGAAATAATCGTTTGTAAGAAGCACGGTCGTAAGCAGCGCTATGCCGAGTGAGAGTCCGCCCGAAATTCCGTTCGGGAGAGTCAGCGGTTTTTTGAGCCTGTTCATTATAAAGACAAGCGGAAGCATGATAACTCCGGCAAGGAACATCAGCGTCGGCATTGCCTCATGTGAAAAAAGCTTTCCGATACACAGCATGCACAAAAATGCCGCATACGAGCAGGGCGGAAGAGCCTCGGGCGGCTTGCGGGAAATGATGCAAAGCAGCACCGCGCAGGCAAAAAAGCCCCACATCCCGAAGGCGGAGCATATACCCATGCTCAGCGCAAACGGCATGAAAAACGCAAAGGCGGAAAAGCCCTCACGCGCGCAGAAAAGCAGATTATTTTTTGAAGAGTCTTTATTCAATGGTTTTCCTCTTTTCATTCAGAACAGAAGATATTTTATCCTATTACAGACAAAAACACAAGGGCTTTGTGTAAAAAAGCGCGGTCTGCGGTATGTACAAAACCGCTTCGGCGTGTTAAAATGAATAGACATTGAAAAAGACGGAGAGAAGTATGAATAAGAACAGGGCAGTAAAAAAAACGGCAACATGGATAATTGTCGGCATAATGATTTCGGTGTTTGTGCTCGATATTCTCACAGTTGTGCTTTGCAATATCTATCAGAAGCGCTATGACCTGCCGTATGAGAGCTTCACGTATAACTACGGCGATGACCGTATACATTTCCTCAATACCGCAAATTCCGATGCAATACTCATAGAGAGCAACGGGCATTTCGCTCTTGTGGATTCAGGCGAGGGTGACAATAATCCGCGCCGCGCTATGGAGTATGAGGGCTTTGAGGACGAGGTCAGGGCATACTTGAAGAAGGTTGCAACCGCATCGGACGGCAAGGTGCATCTGGATTTTATCCTCGGCACACATTGCCATTACGACCATATAGGAGCGTTTGAGAGCATCATAAGAGATGACGACATAATCATCGAAAAGGCGTATTTTAAAGAGTATACCCCTTGGCTTGTCAAAGGCTATGAGAGCGGAAAATGGGCAAACGACGTAACATATGACGAGGTTATTGCCGCACTTGCAGACAGAAATATTCAGAGAATAAGTGAGCTGCCGACCGAACAATTTACTTTAGGCGATTTTGAGATACAGTTTTTCAATACCGTTACCTCTCCGGACAAGGCAGGCGAGGGCGAAAACGCGGCAAGCGTCGGAGTCAAGGTTACGAAGAACGGCAAGTCCGCATTTCTGGCGGCGGATATCACACAGACCACCGGACTTGAGAAGGATTTAGCGCCGCTGATAGGTGATGTGGAGCTTCTGAAAATCGGACATCACGGATATTTCGGCTCGTGCTCACAGCGCTTTTTGCGTGCGCTGAAGCCGGAGCTGTGCATAGTAACCAATCAGCTCGGCAAAATATATCCGAACATAAAATGGAACATAACCATGGTTGCACACGCTCCGGTATACGCAACCGTTGACTGTGACGGAATAATTGCCTCATTCACGGATGACGGCGAAATAAAGCTTACAACAAATATACACTAAGCATCTGATGCTCTTGTGATGCTCAGTCTGGAAAGGCACGGCGGAATATGGCTAATTTATCGGCATGCCCCGTATCGAAAAAATGCGGAGGCTGTCAGCTTCAGAATATGGATTACACACGTCAGCTGCGCTATAAGCAGTCGGTGGCGGTAAAGTATCTCTCGAAATATTGCAGGGTAGAGCCGATAATCGGTATGGACTGCCCTGAGCACTACCGAAACAAGGTTCAGGCGGCGTTCGGCAGAACACGCTCGGGAATGATAATATCGGGAGTTTATCAATCGGGCACGCACAACATCGTGCGTGTTGACAATTGTATGATTGAGGACAAAAAGGCGGACGAGATAATTGTAAGCATCCGCAATATGCTTCCGGGCTTCAGAATGTACCCTTATGATGAGGACAGGCGCACGGGCTTTTTGCGTCACGTGCTTGTCAAGCGCGGCTTTGCAACGGGTGAAATTATGGTTGTAATTGTAGGTGCCGTGAATATTTTTGCCTCAAAAAACAACTTTGTAAAGGCGTTGCTTAAAAAGCACCCCGAAATAACCACAATTGTTTTCAACGTCAATCCCGCGGACACTAACCTTGTGCTCGGTGAACGCGAGAGTGTGCTTTACGGAAGAGGTTACATTGAGGACGAGCTGTGCGGATGCCGCTTTCGCATATCGCCCCGCTCGTTTTATCAGATAAATCCCGTCCAGACAAAGGTGCTGTATGACAAGGCGATGGAGCTTGCCCGCCTTGACGGCACACAGATGGTTATAGATGCCTACTGCGGAATCGGCACAATAGGTCTTATCGCTTCAAAAAAAGCCGGGTCGGTGCTCGGAGTTGAGCTTAACCGGGACGCGGTAAATGACGCAAGAGAAAATGCAGCGCTCAACGGCGCGGACAATATACGCTTTATCTGCGCGGATGCCGGAGATTTTATGCAGGAGGCGGCAGGCACCGAGCACACCGATGTTGTCTTCATGGATCCGCCGAGGGCGGGCAGCACACAGAAATTCCTTTCATCGTTGATAAAGCTGTCACCGGACAGGGTGGTTTATATCTCCTGCAACCCCGAAACGCTTGCGCGTGACCTGTATTTCCTTACCGGACACAGCAAATATCGTGTGAAAAAAATTCAGCCCGTGGATATGTTCCCTCACACAAAGCATATCGAAACCGTGTGCCTGTTAACCCTTGATAAATAAAGACTTTGCTTGCATTTTGAGTGCAAAATCTGATGTTTTGTCCACCGTTTGTCCACAAAAATTTTGCAGGCAGACGAGAAAAAAGCAACGGTTCAAGTTATGAAACAAAAAAGGAAGGCGGAATGTATAATGAATTTGGGTAAGCTTGAAGAAGTAAAAGATTTAAGAAAAATATGGAAGCATGAAGCATTGGATTTTACCCCTTGGTTAGCGGAAGATGATAATTTAGCAATATTATCAGATGCAGTGGGACTTGATATAATTGTTGATGAAACAGAATCGCCGGTGGGAGATTTCAGTGTTGATATATATGCATCAGAAATCGGAACGGATCGAAAAATAATTATTGAGAATCAACTGGAAGATACAAATCATGATCATTTGGGAAAATTGATAACATATGCTTCAGGAAAATCAGCCGATATAATTATATGGGTAGTGAAAAAGGCTCGTGAAGAACATAAATCCGCAATCGAATGGTTAAATAATCACACGGACGACAAAATAGGCTTTTTCCTTTGCGAAATCAAGTTGTATAAAATAGGGGATTCAGAACCGGCTGTGAAATTTGAAGTCATTGAGAAGCCCAATGATTGGGTAAAAGAAATAAAGAAAACCACGGCATCAAGTCCTATTCAACAGCTTCGCTACGAGTTTTGGGTTGCTTTTAATAATTACGCTTTTAAGAAACAAGAATACACGAAAAATTTTAATCAAAGAAAGGCGTCGACAGACCATTGGATGGAGTTGAGTATAGGTTCATCTGCATGCCATTTGAACATTTTGCAGATTCGCAAGAAAAACGCTTTAGACGTAGAGCTGTATATAAATGAAGACAAGAAATTGTTTGAAAATTTATATCAACATAAAGATTCAATTGAAGCAGAGTGCGGATTTGAACTTGACTGGCGTGAACTTCCGGAAAAGAAAGCAAGCCGCATTATTATTGAAAAATCGGCAGATTTATCGAATGAGGAAAACTGGGAGGAACAGTTCCAATGGATTATGGATATCACTTTGAAAATGAAAAAAGCATTTAAAAAATATATTTAAAGACATCAAGATTTCGCTTTAATAAATCCCTTAAAACAAGGCAAAATTTAATATCATTTGTCATTGCAATAAAATTAAAAAGCCCCACAAATAAAAGCACAGCCGGCGGAAATTTCCGCCGGCTGCTTCTGTTAAGTACTGTGTGTTATGCGATTTTCTTCGCGTCCTTGATTTTGATTTTTCCGAGATAGGGGATTTTAAGGAAACCGTTAGCGGTGTCGCCCTCGAAGGTGATGGAGATATCAACCTCTTTGCCGGGAAGAAGAGAAACGCTTGCCTTTGCATTGAGGGTGTCGCCGTCCTCGGTGATATCATAAATTTCAAAATCCGGGATATCAACATCGGAGGGGAGCTCAAGCTCAAATTTGTACTGTCCGTTGACGTCGCTTACCTTGATGGTTACGTCACCCTTGAAAAACATTGTGTCAATCTTTGCAAACCAGCTGCCTATGCCTACCATAATAAGTATCCTCCGTAAATTTATTGTCACTGTAACAAGTGACAATATGAATTTAACATCTATTTGCTGTTTAAGTATTGTATTATCTTGACTTTTTTGTATAATATTAGCAAGGTGATGATTTTGTATAAAATATTCAACAATTCAGCTGAAATTATAAGCAGATTTAACAGCTGCCTGAGCTTTTGCTCCGCCACGGGTCTGAGCATGTACGCCTTTGGTGCGGATTCAACGCTGTCCTTCTGCATTTATAATACGGAAATGGGCGGCGCCCTGCCCTCAAAGCTGTCGGGAATCTTTGATGAGCTGTTGTCGAGAGAGTGCGGAGAGCTGCCGGAGTTTTTGTGTACGCCGTATTTCGGGAGCTATTTCTGTATAGCTTGCGGAAATTCGCAGCGCATTGTGGCGGGACCTTCGTTTTACGCCCCGCCCGATGAGAAGGGAATAGACGCACTGCTCTCATCATACGGCGGATTTTCGGCGGCAAAAAAGGATATTCTGGAATTTTATGCCCGCTCACCGGTGACTGATTACAGGGCGTTTGCCAATCAGGCACTGCTTCTCGGATGTATGCTCAACGGTACGGAGCCGGATTTTGAAGCGCTTACGGCATCGGGGCGTGTCATTCCTCTGCCGGACAAGGCGGACAGCGGAGAGGCGCTTTGGGCGGGTGAATACGCCGAGCCGATACCCTTTGATTTGCTCGGAGATATAATTTCGGCTGTGCATTCCGGCGTGCGTGCGCGAGTCTCCGCGGTGCTCAAGGATGTTGCCGAGTGGAACTTCGGATACAGGGGCGACAGCCCGATACGCACGGCGAAAAACACGTTTACCGCCTTTGCGGCGCTGATGTGCCGTGAGGCAAACGTTGCGGGGCTTGACCGCAGGCTCTGCTTTGCGCTGAGTGAATATTACACGAATTACGCCGAGGCGCAAACCGCGATAGATGAGTTGCTTTCGCTTTTTATCAAGCTTTTGTACGACCTTACGGGAAGAATAGGACGGCTTGACGGTGAAAGCACCTCAGAGCTTACCTCTGCGGTGAAGAAATATATCCGTGCGCATATAACCGAGAGCATAAGCCTTTCGGATTTAAGCTCGGGGGTGAATTTTTCCGTGCCGCATATATGCAGGAAATTCAGGCAGGACACCGGGAGGACCGTCAACTCTTACATTCACGAGCTGAAAATTTCGGAGGCGTGCAGACTTATAGCCGAGAGTGACGTGCCGCCGTCAGAGGTCTGGCTGCGTTTCGGATATTCCGACCAGAGTCATTTCAACAAGGTGTTCAAAAATGTCACCGGAACCACCCCCGGAGCCTACCGGCTGAGGTGTGCGGAAGGAAAATTGTAAAAAAATCGTCAATTACCCTGCGCGGAGTTCAACTGACCTCGGCGTTTTCCTTGACAGAGTCTTCAAATAATAGTAAAATCTGTTTGCAAAGAGAGGTGCAAATTAAATGCTTGAAATTAAAAATCTCACAAAAACCTTCGGTGACAAAAAGGCGGTCGATGACCTGACGCTTTCAATAAACTCAGGTGAAATCTATGCCTTTATCGGTCACAACGGTGCCGGAAAGACTACTACCATAAAATGTGTGGCGGGAATTCTCGGCTTTGACAGCGGCGAAATCCTTGTTGACGGTGTATCCGTAAAGCAAAATCCGCTTGAATGCAAAAAGAAGCTCGCTTACATCCCGGATAACCCCGATTTGTATGATTTCATGTCCGGCATAAAATATCTTAATTTTGTCGCCGACATATTTTCCATCCCCAAGAAGGAGCGCGAGGAAAGAATAGCAAAGTATGCCGACATGCTTTCGCTTACCTCCGACCTTGCACAGCCTGTTGCGTCATATTCTCACGGAATGAAGCAGAAGCTGGCAATCATATCCGCACTTATTCATACCCCCAAGCTGATGCTGCTTGACGAGCCGTTTGTCGGGCTTGACCCCCAGGCGGCACATACGCTCAAGCAGCTCATGCGTGAGCTGTGCGATGCGGGCAGTGCAATATTTTTCTCAACTCATGTGCTTGAGGTTGCCGAAAAGCTCTGTGATAAGGTCGCTATAATACGCGGCGGCAAGCTTGTAGTTTCGGGCAGCATGGATGAGGTAAAGGGCGACGAATCACTCGAGGATGTATTTTTGGAGCTGGTGAATGAAGATGTTTAAAGCGCTTTTTATATCGAGACTTCAATCAATGTGGTTCTCACTGTTCGCGTCAAACAGACTGAAAACGGGCGGCGGGAATAAAAAATCTCCCGGCAAGAAGGTGCTTGTCGGAATACTTGCGGTATACATTCTCGGCACCTTCGGCGTAATGTTTATCGGCATATTTTCACAGTTTGCCGCAGCGTTCGGTAACAGCGAATATGCGTGGCTGTATTTTTCCTTTGCCGGAATGTTTGCGTTTTTGCTCAGCGTCGTGGGCAGCGTTTTCATGACGCAGAAGCAGCTTTTTGAGGCGAAGGACAACGAGCTGCTGCTGAGCATGCCTATCCCGTCGTCATATATCGTTGCAAGCCGTATGCTTATGCTGTTGTGTGTCAACCTCATGTATACGATGCTGGTGATTGTGCCCGCTATGCTTACCTTCGGTGTCAAGGTGGGATTCTCGGCAAAAACTCTCATTTTTTCCATTATCGGTATTGTGCTTATGCCCTTGCTCAGCATGGCCGTCGAGTGCCTGTTTGCATGGCTGATTGCACTCATAGGTACGAAAATCAAGAAGAAAAATGCGGCGTCAATGGTGCTGTATATAGTGTTCTTCGGCGCATATATGTGGTTTTTTATGCGCCTGGAAAACAACATTGCCACACTTATTACAAACGGTACGCAAATCGGTGAGGCAATCGGAAAATACATGCCTCCGCTCTATGCCTTCGGCGTTTCAAGTGCAAGCGGAGATATAGTCCGCCTCGGCGAGCTGGCTTTGTGGTGCATAGTGCCGTTTGCATTGATGTATTTTGCAATCTCCAAGAGCTTTATAAAAATTTCCACAAGCTCAAAGACTCAGGACAGAAAGGTGTATGTGCGCACCTCTCTGGAAGTTACTTCCCCGCGCAAGGCGTTGCTGAAAAAAGAGCTTTCACGCTTTTTCTCACTGCCTATGTATATGCTCAACAGCGGCCTCGGCGCTGTAATGGCTCCGGCAATTTTTATTCTTGCGCTGTTTAAACGCGAGGAGCTTATGCAGTCTCTGGTTGCGGGAGCTGATGTTTCGGCATATCTTCCGTTTGTCCCTATTGCAATAATCGCATTTTGCGTATCAACTCTCTGCACATCCGCACCCTCGCTGTCACTTGAGGGGAAAAATTTCTGGGTATTGAAAACATCTCCCGTAAGTGCCGGAGATGTCTTTTACGCAAAGATAATGACCAATATCGTCATCGGCCTTCCGCCTATGGTGCTCGCGTCGGTAATCGGAGGAATTGCCTTTACTCTAACTCCGCTTCAGACGGTGCTCACGGTTGTCTTCACTGCTTTTATGCAGATACTTGTTGCGGTTGTCGGTTTCATTTTCAATTTGCATTTTCCTAAGTTTGAGTGGCTCAACGAGACGCTGGTAATAAAACAAAGCATACCCGTAATACTTACGATGTTCGGCAGCATGGCACTTGCCGCTGCGGCAATTGTGATTTCAGTGTTGCTTTACAGCTCCCCCAAATTCAATTTCAGCGTTGATGCCGGTTTGGCGGTGTGCTGTGCGTTTTTTGCCATCCTTGACGCGGTGGCTTATGCCTATCTGAAAACCGCCGGAGTCAAGGTGTATGACAGACTTAACGGCTGAGCCGGGGAAAGGATTTTTATGTACAACACATTTGAAGAGCTGAGGTCGGATTGCATGAATTGCCGTGCGTGTCCGCTTCATGCCGGACGCACAAACCTTGTTTTCGGTACGGGAAATCCTGAGGCGGAGGTCATGTTTGTGGGCGAGGGTCCCGGTGAAAAGGAGGACCTTGCCGGAGAGCCGTTTGTCGGCAGGAGCGGTCAGCTTCTCGACAAATATCTTGAGGCAATCGGGCTTAGCCGGAAAAAGAATATATATATCGCAAACATGGTTAAATGCCGTCCGCCGCAGAATCGCGACCCGCTTCCCGCCGAGCAGGAGGAGTGTATAAAATGGCTGCGCGAGCAGACAAGGCTTATCCGCCCGAAAATAATTGTGTGTCTGGGAAGAATCTCGGCGCAAAGGCTTATTTCTCCGGATTTCAAGGTCACAAAGCAGCACGGGGATTTTATTGAAAAGGGCGGTATTCTTTTCATGGGTACCTTTCATCCTGCGGCGCTTTTGCGCAATCCCAATCAAAAGCCTGATGCGCTTGAGGATTTTACAGCTCTGAGGGATAAAATAAACGAAATTTGTGAGAATACATATTAAATTAGGTAATCGAAAGTGAACAGACCGGATGTTCCGGTCTGTTTTTTTGTAATATTTTCATCTTTGTGTAAAACTCATTGACTTTAAGTGAAAAGTTATGTAATATTATAGTATTACGTAAAATGGGGGAGAAAATATGGCGAACAACCTCGCAGAAAAGGCGAAAACCTTGATTTTTAATGTCAAAAACCACTGGAAGACTCCTGCCGAAGGCAACTACATACCATACAAGGAAACGGCAGCTTACAGCTTCGGCGGCATCGGTGTGTATTTTGTGGTTGACATTGTAAACAAGATGATTCTTGCCACCGGCAACGTGCTTATAGGTAACACCATAGGCATAGAGCCGAGAACGCTTTACATTCTTTATGTAATCGGAATACTTTCCAGCATACCGCTTACGGGTCTGAGAGCAAATATTATCGATAACACAAGAGGCCGCGAGGGTAAATACCGTCCGTACATAATAAGGATGGGCATTCCGTGTGTCATACTTGCCGTCGCTTTTGTATGGATGCCGTACGGCAAAATGTCAACCTTCTGGGATTGTGTTACGGTGCTCGGATTTAACATAGCTTTCCAGTTTTTCTTCAACTTTTTCCGCGAGTCTTATGAAAACCTCATTCATGTTCTTTCCCCGAATTCACAGGAGAGAACCAACGTGCTCGGCTTCAAGTCGGTGGTATATTCGTTGGCTCCTACAATAATCAACGCAATTATGCCGATAATTGCAAGAAAGTTCTTCGGCGGCGATATGGCAAACATAAATCTTTATCGCTATGCGTACCCGCCTCTGCTTATTATCGGAATAATACTCACGGTTGTTGTTTATGTTAACACAAAGGAAAAAATCATTCAGGCAAAGACTCATGTCGTGCAGGTAAAATTCATGGACGCACTCAGAGCCGTTGCCAAGAATAAGTATTTTTGGATAATTTCTCTCGCCGGCTGGATAGGCTTCCTTGAAGGCTCCTATGCAACAATTCTTTATTGGCTTTATCAGTATCAAGGCGCGTGCACCTCGGTTGAATATATGCTTATAACCACAATTTACGGTAACGGTTCGCTTTGGGGAATGCTTTTTGCGCCGCTCGCAATAAAAAAATTCGGCAAGAAGAAAGTCCTGGTGTTTACAAACCTGTGCAATATCATATTTATTGCCTGCCTGATGCCTTCGGTGTCAAACATCTGGATTGTACTCTCGTTCCTGTATCTTAACGCAATAGTCGGCTCGTTCTCACATGTTCTTGACCCGAGTATTCAGGCGGATATAAGAGACTATCAGCAGTATACTACCGGAGAACGTATAGACGGTATGTTTGCGGCTGTCGGCCTTATCGGAAGCATTATAAGCCTTATCACTCAGGGTGTTGTGCCTGAGATTTATGCACGCGGAGGCATAACGATTGAACGTGCGCGCGAGGTGCTGTCAAATCCGGCTATTACTTCGAGGGTAATGTCGGAGGGAAAAACAATATATCAGATTGTTTCAGACAGAGCTATCGCGAACGGTGTTTCTTATAACGATGCCGTTAACGCGTATGATGCGCTGTATGATCCCAATATATTCGATCATCTGATTATAGTTCTTATAATGGTTTCGGTGGTCGGTGCGGCACTCAACCTTCTTCCGTACTTCTTCTACGATTTGACAGAGCTGCGGCAGAAATCAATTGTAAGGGCTCTTAAAATACGTGCCTTGTTTGAGGACTTTGCCTCAGGAGCACTTTCGGATGAAAGCCTTATCGAAGCGATAGACCTTGTGAATCATGCCCGCGAGACTGCCGGCTGTGAGGTTGCTGAGCTTTCAAAAGGCGGAATAAAATCCGCGAAAACCAAAGAGGAAAAGCTGGCTGCAAAATCGGCTTATAAAGAGGCCTCAAAGCTGAATGACGAGATAGAGATATCGCGCTTCATAATCAGCGAGATGAGCAAATTCTCAACCAAGAGAATGCAGGATAAGCTTATGCTCGCGCATGATATATATGATATGGGGCTTAACGGCTTCTATGCGGCCGATATTTCCGGACTTGAGCAGGCGAGGGCGCTTCCGGGCTTCACAAAGGAGGAGCGCGAGGTGCGCAAGGAAGCGGTTGAGCTTTCAAAGGACACTCAAAGAAGCCGCAAGCTTGTTAAAAAATACTACCCTGAGGGAATCGTTCCGTTTGATATGACGGTATTCGACAAGCTTTTTGAAGCAGAGGATGCCTCTGAGCTTGAGCTTGAGAATGCATATAAGGAGTATTTTGCCGACAAGAAGAACAAGCAGATAAAGAAGCGTATTTCGGAAATAAAGAACGAGCGCAAGCTTATACGTGCGGAAATCAAAAAGGCAACCGACCAGAACTCAATTTATCACCGGGCTGCAAAGCCGTGGCTTGATGCCCAGAGGCTTATAAATCAGGCGGAAAGCTATGAGCACTATGATGACATCGCTGCTCTTTATGATGATGCAAAAGCGAGAGTCGAAGAAAAGAAACAGCTTGAGGCAGTAAACGCATAAAATAATTCAAAAAGCTCCTCCGAAAACGGAGGAGCTTTTAATTTAAAATTGCAGGGGAAGCAGACTAACACTACTTGTCCTTTTCATCCTGTATCATTTGCTTTACCTTTTCGGGAAGCGCCTTGAATTCCTCGCGTGTGAGTTCCTCGGTGTATATCGGCTCAAGAATCGTCACATGAACCACTGCTTTGCGTATACGCTTGTTTTCTTCAAATGCGGCACGTGTTCCTTTTATGTATACGGGAACAATGGGGGCTCTTGTTTTTTGCGCTATTTTAAATGCGCCGCCCTTGAATTCGCCGAGTTGCCCGTCCTTGCTTCTCGTGCCCTCGGGGAATATTGTCATGGATTTGCCCTCATTGAGCTTGTCTACGGTTTCGTTTATTGCCTTCATTGCCTCTCTGGGGTTCTGTCTGTCAATGAACACGCAGTCGATGAGTGACATCCATGTGCGTATCAGCGGCAGCTTGAGAGTCTCCTTTTTTGCGACAAAGCCGCACGGGGTTTTTGTGCAGAACAGCAGCGCAGGAAAATCAAATACGCCCTGATGGTTCGCCACATACAATACAGGTCTGTCCGGTATTCTTTCTTTGCCGGTTATTTCATAGGTGACTCCGGCAAAGTCAAGCTGCTTTTTCAGCCATGTCAGAAGCACCTTGTCGATTATGGGCTTGCTCTCGCTCATGGGCAGAGTTGCCTTTGCCTTCTTGCATCTGTGCATCTTGGGCAGCAGCAGGATGAATGAAAAAATAAATCTTGCAAACCAGAGAATTGTTTTTACCATAAAATCGTCTCCTTAAGGCGGCGGGAGTCGAACCCATACGCCCGAAATACAGATATTTCCGCACATCCGTGCGTTTTTGTCTTACCATACGAGAAGTATGCCCGCGCCAAAGAAACACCCGATTGCACGAAAACCTCAGCATTTTGGGTGCTTCGCAGTTTTGAAGGAGAGAATTGTTGTTCCCGCAAGGCGAAAACCGGAGAAATGCTGTCGCATTTCGAGAATTTTTAACGCAGCGGGGGCAAGAATTATCCGTTCAAAACCGTGTGGTGTTCGGCTACCGTCGCCTTGACACGGCGGGAGTCGAACCCCATACGCCCGAAATACAGATATTTCCGCACACCTGTGTGGTGCTGGTTTATGTAGGACGCGGAGTCACCCTATAAACATCTGCGTCCAGTAATTGCCGTCGGAATAATAGCCGACACCTATTTGCGTGTAAGAGGCATTGAGCATGTTTGCGCGATGCCCCTCGGAGTTCCACCATGCGTTGACCACCGCCTGCGGAGTTGTTTGACCTCTGGCGATGTTTTCGCCTGCCGAGCGGTAGCTGATGCCGAAATCACTCATCATTTTAAACGGCGAGCCGTAGGTTGGGCTTGTATGCGAAAAGTAGCTTCTGTCGTGCATATCCTGTGATTTATATCTTGCTACGCGCGAAAGCTCCCAGTTGAGCTTGAGGTCGGAAAGACCGTTTGCTCTGCGCTTCTGATTGGTCAGATTGACAACCTGTTCCTCAAATGAGGTGGTTTCCTCAGCTACGAGCGGAATGTTGAGAATCTGATTGGGATAAATAAGTGCGGGATTCTTCACCTGGTCGTTTGCGGCGATTATTTCGCTCAAGCCGACTTGATATTTAACAGCTATAAGCCACATTGATTCGCCCTTGATAACCGTGTGCTTTACTACCTTTACCGCGGCGTTGCCCGTTGCGGCAAATGAGAAGCAGAGCATTGCACAGACAAGCACTGCACAGAGGCGTTTGAAAAGTGTTTTTTTCATGCAATTATCATTCCTTTCGGAGTTATTATATCCAGCGGAAGACCGAAAGAGAGCATGAAAATATTTACAAATCAATTCTACCATAAACCTGTGCAAATTCAAGCCATTTTTGAAAAAGCTTTACAAAACGAAAGATTTTAACTATACTGAAAATATAAAATCAATGGAGGTCTTGAAGATGTTGGGTATAATACCGGCTCCGAACTTCTGCGAAAGAAGAAAAGGCTTTTTGCCGCTTGACGGCAAACGCTTCAGCGATTTCGTTGTACGCTCGCGTTCTCAAATGCTCGGAAAAGAGGAGTATATCCTCGAAATAACACCGAAGGAAATACTCATAACCTCCGGCTCGGATGCGGGGGAGTTTTACGCTGAAAAATCCCTTGAGCAATACGCGTTTTCGTGCGGCCCTAATGCACTGGGCTGTCTGTATATAAAGGATTCTCCGAGATATGAGTATCGCGGCTTCATGATAGACTGTGCACGGCATTTCTTCTGTATTGAGGATATAAAGCGGATGATAGAGGCATCCTCAATGTTCAAGCTCAACGTCTTTCACTGGCACCTTACCGATGACCAGGGCTTCCGTCTTGTGGTGCCGGATTATCCCTTGCTTGCCGAAATCGGCTCGGTACGTAAAAGCTCGGATTTCGGTAAGAAGCATGTAAACGAACCCTATTCGGGGACTTACAGCGAGTCCGAGCTTCGTGAAATAGTTTCCTTTTGTGCCGAAAGATACATAACGGTCATTCCCGAATTTGACGTTCCGGGGCACACAAGCTCGGTTGTGGCGGCATATCCCGAAACGGCATGCGGCGGAGTGGGCACACAGGTGAAGACGAGTGCCGGAATTTTCAAGGATGTGCTGTGTCCGGGCAGGGATGAGGCCTTGAAGCTGGTTTTTTCCGTGCTTGACACGCTTATGGATATTTTCCCGTCGGAGTATATTCATATCGGCGGAGATGAGGTTCCCAAGGTGCGTTGGGAGGAGTGCCCGGATTGCACAAAGCGTATGCTTGACGAGGGGCTGAAAAACGCAGATGAGCTTCAGGGCTGGTTCACAAACCGTGTTATAGATTATCTTGAGGAGCATTCAAGAAAAGCGATAGTGTGGAATGAGAGCCTCAACGGAGATAATCTGCGCGAGGGTGCAACCGTTCAGTTCTGGATGGACAGAAAGAAAAAGACCGTTCCGTTTGCCAATGCCGGGGGAAGAACGATTATATCGGATTTTTACAATTATTATCTTGATTATCCCTACGGCATGACTCCGCTTCGCAAAACCTATAATTTCAATCCGGAGCTCAAGGGCTTTAATATACAGGCAAAACAAAACATTTCCGGCGTTGAGGCACCGATATGGACAGAATATGTTGAGGATGCGGGGCGTATGGCATATATGTTTTTCCCGCGTGCCTGCGCGGTTGCCGAAACCGCATGGACTTTTGATATAAACAAGGATGAAAAGGACTTTATCGGAAGGCTTCGGGTGCTGTTGCCGATGCTGAGCTCTGCGGGAGTCGGACCCGCTCCGGAAAGCGTGTGGAATCCGGCGGCGCTTTCCCGCGCCTCTCAGGTGCTGAAGTTCTTTTCAAATACGCTTACTCCGGAGCTGCTCAAGGGAGCCTTCCCGGAATAAACATTTTTCTTCAACCGGCGGAGATGAATGTCTCCGCCGGTTTTGTGTATAAAATACAGCAAATTTTCACTGAAATCTTGAATATGCGACAGATGTATGTTAAAATAAACATGTAAATAATTCGGGGGTGATAGCTTGGAGGAAAATACAAGGGCATCAAACATAAACAACAATGACAGACGCGTAAAAAGAACAAAGAAGGCTCTGCGCAACGCACTTATAGAGCTGCTTGACGTAAAGCCTCTGAATCTGATAACCGTGAAAGAGCTTACGGAGAAGGCGGATGTCAACAGGGCTACATTTTATTTCTACTATAAGGACATGTTCGATATGCTCGAATGTGTTAAGGATGAGCTGTATGAAATTTTCCGCGAGGAGGTTATGGCAGGGGACGACAGCGGCTTTACCACCGAGGAGGAATTTGTAGAATATATAACCCGCTTTCTGGTGTTCTGTCGTGAGAATTACACGGTTTGCCGCTTCGTGATAAAGAACGAGGGTAACAGCTCGCTTTCGGAAAGGATACGAAACGAGATAAAGCAGCAGGTTCCGCGCTCCGATGTGGTGTTCCCGGAGGGCGACCCCAGGCGTTATCTTACTGATTTTGCATTCAGTGCGATAATGGGCACCATACTCAAATGGATGGATGACGGTATGCTTACTCAGCCGCGCAAAATGGCTGAGTTTATGGCAAACACTTATACAAACGGTGCCGAAACCACAAAAAAACAGTACGGGAGACTTCATTTTGACTGAGAGAAAAGAGACGCTCGGCTCAGGTCTGAGCATCTATGTCACGAGGGAACACGGCTTCGGCTCGGATGCTTTGCTGCTTGCGGATTTTGCGTCTCCGAGGAAGGGCGCGGTCGTATGTGACCTCGGCACCGGCTGCGGTATAATAGCAATGCTGATTCTGCGTGACTGTGCACCGTCGGCAGTGTACGCGGTAGATATAAGCTCATGTGCCTGTGAACTGCTTGAGCGCACCGTAGATGAAAACAATTTATCGGGAAGGCTTGTCTGCCTGAATGCCGATTTGCGTAATCTGAAGGGGCTGCTGCCCTTCGGAAAATTTGACGCGGTCACTGTGAATCCGCCTTATAAAAAGCTCGGAACGGGCTTGAAAAATCCGGATGCGGAAAGCTGCGCCGCCCGCCATGAGGTGTGCTGTGATATTTCAGATATAGCCGCGGCGGCGAGGAATTTGCTGAAAAGCTCAGGTAAGCTTTATATTTGCCAGCGTCCCGAACGCCTCACCGAGGTGCTCAGAGTGCTGAGTGAGAACGCACTTGAGCCTAAGCGTATAAGATTTGTTTCGCAAAAGCCGGGCAGGGAGCCGTCACTTTTCCTGCTTGAGGCGCGCAAGGATGCCGGAGAGGGCATGCGCGTGGCACCGGTGCTTTATATAGAGCATCCGGACGGTGGATATACGGATGAGGCGAGAAAAATATTTGAAGCATACAAGGAGAAATAAGCTTGAAAGATAAATCTTTCAAACGGCAAATTTGTGTCTTGACGGTCAACGGCCGTCATTTCATAACGAAGCAGGGCTTCGTTTGCCGAATACCGCCGCAAAGTTTGCGGCTCGGCGGAAAGGAATGGT
>LFRM01271797.1_pt2 | contig 99811 bp, 91 predicted proteins | sample 618341 | NCBI WGS metagenome assembly LFRM01 (sample SAMN03654438, study PRJNA283298) | anaerobic digester metagenome | isolation source: pool of bioreactors CSTR01a, CSTR02a, and CSTR03a thermophilic anaerobic... | place: Denmark: Kgs. Lyngby | collected 2014-05-21 | reverse complement strand
CGCCTGGCTTATTGCCTTATTGCCCACAAGAATTTTTTCATAGTTTCTCAGAGTAAATTGCCTCGGCCATAGATAAATGCCGCCGCGGACCGAATCAATGGCATCATTGAAAGAGTAAGCTATCGTATTGATAAAAGGATACAGCGTCACGACACACAGGAACAACAAAGATATATATATAAAAATATCAAGAAAAAGGTCCTCAACTGTCATCCTTTTATATCCAATCTTTGATAACATTCCATGCCCGTTTTTTTTCTCCATCTTATCCGCCTCCCTCTAGAAAATTCCGTAACCGTCTATTTTTTTCGATATGTAATTACATATATTTATTAAAGTTATCGCTACGGTAGAGTTGAAAATACCGATCGCAGTACCGTAGGAAAGGCGGCCGCTTCTTAATGCGTAAGTATAAATATATACATCAATGGTCCGGGAAGCATCAATGTTTGACGGATTACTCAGCAAGTACACCTGTTCAAAACCTACATTCATAAGGTTACCGAGATTCAGTATCAACATAAGCTTGATCGTAGGCATAATGCTTGGAAGCGTTACCGAGATAATCCTTCTGATACGGCCCGCACCGTCCATTATAGCCGACTCGTATATTTCCGGATCAATACCTGTCATAGCCGCCAGGTAAATGATCGCATTCCATCCCACATTTTTCCACACATTGGACAATGCAACAACTCCATAAAAATATTTGCCTTCACCCAAAAAAGCAATCGGAGTTTTTATTAATCCCAATGCTACCAGTATTTCATTTACAATTCCGGATGAAGGTGAAAGAACCATATAAACAATACTCACAGCAACAACCCAGGATATGAAATACGGCAGGTATGATATTGTCTGCACAATCCTCTTGAAAAGTCTCGCTCTCACCTCATTCAGCATCAAAGCGAGAAGTATCGCCGAAACAAAACTTGTCGATATTTTAAGTATGCTTGTAAGCAGCGTGTTTCTTATCGCGTTAATAAAGTTTGAATCGGTAAAAGCTTCTTTAAAATTAGCCAGCCCGACAAACTCCGAGCCAAAGATACCTTTTCCGGGAACGAATTTCTGAAAGGCCATGATCCATCCCCAAATCGGCAAGTAATTGAATACCAGGACAAATATCATGAACGGAACGCTCAAAACAAGCAGCTGCCTCTGCTTAACGATTTTCTTCCAAATTGTGTCTTTCCGGTTTAAAGATGTTTTAGCTCTTATATTTTCATTCAATACCGTCATACCCCATTCCCCCTGTAATGATAAGGGATATGGGGAGCGTTAATAAACGCTCCCCGCGTTCAGAAAATATCAATATTAATAGTATTTTGAGCTTTCCCTGATAATCTCGGTGATCTTCTTTTCATATTCATCGAGTCCGGGAATAGCATTCAACTTAGCCTGGTATTCATCCCAAAGCGCTTCAAACTGGGAAGGATCAGCCATCGTAATCTTCGGGAAGTACTCAGATGCAAGCTCAAGAGCCTTTTCAGAAGCAATGAATTCCGGCGAATCCTGAGGCAGTTGCTGTCTGGCTGCCCAACCGGGCTGATAACGGGCAGGATAAGCTGGAGCAAAGAAATCACAGAACGTATTCACGCCGTAATTTTTCAGGATTTCCTTTTCAAAATCCCTATACCGCATATCGTTATATTCCTGGTTCATAGCGGTATAGACCCAGTTTCCGTCGGAGAACTTGCCGTATACCGGATCGTCCGTCAATTCGTAGTGCGGCAGTAAATTATTAAACTGTTCCAGACCTTGAGACTTCTTATAGTCCTCGTCGAATGAATTCAGCCATTGTTCGCGGGTACGGGTGAATTTGCCATTCACAAGCGAGTAATCAACTCCTTCAATACCCCAGTAAACCAGCTTCTGGATATCTTCCGCGCATATACGATCGAGGTAACGCATTACGCCTTCAGGATCCTTGCATGCCGTAGTGATCGAGACGCCCTGTACAGAAAACGCATACGGACCGCGGTAATACTCTTTCTCGACACCATCCACAACGACCGGGAATGCCACAAGTATACGATCGTAATGGCCTGATTTCTCGAGCGCTGCGAGTCCGTTTATTACTGCCCAGCGCTGGTCATATATAGCCAGGACTCTTCCGGAAGCTATCTTGGCAAGATACTGGTCATCCTTCTGCATGAATGTTTCTTTATCCATACAGTTTGAATGCCACATATCATTCAGGAACTTAACGAATTCCTTGGAGACCGACATTCTCATGACAAGTTGGGCTTCGAGAGTTTCCTGATCCACGGCAGTGACGCCGTCATTCGGATATCCTCCGAGGAACCTCGCGGCGCCGTATTGAAGCGCTGACACACGGTATCCTTCCGTAGGAAGCGTGAACCCTATATTATCGGCATCGCCGAATTTCGGATTCTTCGCCATATAGTCCTTGATCAACTGCGCATATTGGGAGAGAGTCTTAACGACAGGGAACCCTGCATCTTTAAGAACCGCATAGCTCAGGTAATAACCGGCAGCGGGATACAAATTGTCAATTGTCGGACGATTAGTAGCTATGATGTAGGTTACTCCATGTTGAGACCTGGCCATTTCCAGTTCCTTCGGCCTGTAAATTTTCTTAATGTTTTGCCCATACTTTTCTATCAAATCGTCCAAAGGTATGAATGCATTAGCGGCGATGAAAACACCTGCTGTTTCCCCTGCTGAAACAATGTCCGGATATACGCCGCTTGCCGTCATTAAGTTCGCTTTTGTCATCGAGTCGGTGCCTACGAGATATTCGATGTCAAGCCTTGTACCGGTGATCTCCTGGATTTTCTGACCTATCGGAGTATCCGAGAAAGGTATCGTCGCGGAGAGAGGAGTAGCTTGAAACATCGTGATTACTTTAGGTAACGGTGGAAGTTCGTCTTTTTGGTCTTCCTTTGGCGTAGCCTCTGTTGTCGTAGTCGTGCCGCCTTGAGGTGCAGTTACGCATCCTGATAGAATCATCAGCAATGCAAGTGACAGTGCGAAGATTGAACTTAACTGCCTCATTTTCATGATTATTTACCTCCTTTAATATTAACATGTTTATCACATGTATTGCACAGTTGACATTTGGATTAAATAATCTTTGTATTATCAGCAAATAATACAAACCGTATTTTGCCCTATTGCTCATCCGTAAAATGAAAAGTTAAAGTCTATCTTTAATAGTGCCTCACCCGACATTAGTCTGACACATAGTTGCCAAAGTAATGTCTGCACCATTATTAGCGATTCTGCTTATGTAAAGTCTATGGTACGATAGACATGCAGTGCTGGCTCTGTTAACTAAGTATGAAAGAAATGAGACCTGAAAGACCTTTGGTAGGCAAAAAAAGAAAAAGGCCTACAAATGGAAACGACTAAGTGAAAAATAGCACGAAAAAAAGAAATGTGCAAGCCTTGAAGAAATAATGACGGTGTCAAATTGTTGGGTAGTGTAAAAAATTTTGTGTATTGAGATGAATGCTGCCTTTCTGGCAAGTAATTTAACGTTGTTTTACTGCAATGTATCTAGTAGTTTCTGATATTATTATTTCCAATATATGCTGGAAAGGAGGCATTATATGAAAGGAATACATCACCTAACATTACAAGATCGTCAAGCTATCCAATCCGCAATTGAAGAGGGCAACACCAAGGCTGAAATTGGCCGTCTGTTAGGAAAGGATCCCTGTGGGATCAGCCGTGAGATCAGTCGGCATCGAGAATTCAAGCAACGTAACACCTACAACAGACCAATAATTTGTGCTAAGCGTAAGGATTGCAAAATACGCAGATGCTTAAAGACATGTAAGGAATACGAGGAGCCGAAATGTGTCAGGCGTGACAGACTGCCGGGCGTTTGCAATGGCTGTGAGAAGCGCGCAAAATGTCCTTTGGATAAATATTTCTATCATGCTGCAAGAGCAGATTCCAGGTATAGAGAACAGCTGGTCTCTTGCAGAGAAGGTATAAACTTGGAAGAAACTGAACGCAATCTCATAGGCGAAATCATATCGCCACTGCTCAAGCAGGGTCAGTCAGTGTATCAAATCCTGGCGAACCACCCTGAACTGAAGCTCTCTGAGCGAACCTTGTACCGTTATATCGAAACCGGAGTGTTTAAGAAATTCGGAGTGGATAATTTTTCACTGAAAGAGCAAGTCAACCGTAAGCAGTTCAAGGAAAAATACAAGAAACGTAAGGAGCCTGCTAACTATAACGGGCATAAGTATAGCGACTACATTGATTTTATTAAACAAAACCCTGACGTTTCTGCTGTTGAAATGGATACCGTGTATAATCAACAGAGTGGTCCATACATACAAACATTTATGTTCCCTGGGATACAGTTTATGGTCGGACGTATCCACAAGGAAAGGGTCAGCGAAAGCATGGCTTCGACTCTGGATGATTACCAGGAAAAGCTCGGAAATGAACTGTTCTCGAGACTCTTCGCTCTCTTGCTCACCGATCGGGGCAGCGAATTTGAAAAAGTCAGCCTGTTTGAACAAGGTGTGGATGGAATGCAACGGCTGAACATTTTCTATTGTGATGCTATGCAATCTGTGCAAAAACCACATGTTGAAAACAACCATAACTATGTCCGGGACATAATCCCTAATGGTAAGCCATTAGACAAACTCACGCAGGACAGCATAAATACTATGTTCTCGCACATTAATTCAACCCCGAGAAAGTCGCTGCATGGCAAGACACCATACGAACTCTTTGTGTTTTATTTTGGACGCGATGCAGCGCAGACCCTTGGAATCAACGAAATACCAAAAGATGACGTTATCCTGAATCCATCGCTAATATTCAGTAAATGATCTAAAACCCCCGGCCCCTTATTGCCCCGAAGCCGCGTAAGCGGCGAAGGGGAAAGAAGGGGCCGGGGGTTTAAAAGACATTAACCTGGCACTGCAAACCACATATACGTGTTTCAGCCACCTGATTTTAGTCTATCACATGTGAAGTAAAATTAGAAGGTTCAGCTTTGCTATGCTCTTTTTTTTCGTCTTGTGACAATTTTAAGTCTTGTCACATAGATTTTATCATATCACTAATGAAAAAGCATCATATTATCTGCTTCTTTTTCATAGACATTACTCTTGCAAATAGACTTTACTTTGTCCACCAGACTTTAACTTTTCAATTCACCAAATATTTTATTCCTTTATATTCATTATTTTAAGTATTTTATAAATCCAGTTACTGGTCTGACGTAGTTTTTCATACCTTTACATGTAAATACATTAATGTCTTATGGAGCATAGATACTATCAAGATCGGCTTCCAATCCTTCAAAATAATATGATTTCAGAATATCAGGCGCCTTGAAATCATGAAATTCGTCAACCTTTTCGTCCTTGAAACCGTACAGCAAAATAATCTTCTTTTTCGGATCCACAACCCAGTACTCCCTGACGCCTGACAGCATATACGTGTTCAGTTTTTCAACCATATCCTTTGATCTTGTGCCGTCGGACAGGATTTCCACAACGAGGGCGGGCGTTCCCATGTAGCGTCCTTTTTCATTTATATTGTTCTCAAGATCACAGGCAATAAGAAGATCGGGCTGCATAACATCCGGCTCTTTGAAGCCTTTCTTCCGAAAATGCACATCAAACGGAGCATAAAACGCCTTGCATTTTTTACCCTTCAGGTATTCGGCAAATATTAAGTAAAGTCGTCCGGAAATTTCCTGGTGGTAAGTTCCGGGTGACGACAAAAGGAATATCTCGCCGTTTATGAACTCCATCCTCAAATTGCTTTTTTCATAAATCTCCATGAATTCATCATAAGATACTTTTTTGCCTCCGTATTGGTAGTCATGAGCTTCCTCCTTCATCATCAAATAGCGTTCAATATCAGTAATGTAGGGCGAGAGCCTTGCAGCCTTTTTACCGTTCTTTGTTATTACTATCTCATGATTTGCAATCGCATAATCCAGATACTTCCCAAGATTTTCCTTAAGCTCGGTTGCAGTAATCGTTTTTTTAAAATTTTCATTCATCGAATATCACCCCGTACGATTATTATACCCATATCGTACGATTTTGTCAAATTTTTCGTTCACTTTTTTGAATAATTTCGGATGTTTCCGCATTTAATCCCATTGATCCGGGAAATTCAGCCTTTTAAGTTCCGGAAACCTCTTGTTGAATTCTTCCACTTCTTCCTTCGGAAGGTTGTTAAATATATAATATACAGGAGCAGGTCCATCACCATTTCAACACGGATAGAAAAAAAGTTACACGGTTTAATCACTAAACCGGGAAAAAATTACCCTGACCTATGGCAGTAAGATCAGGGTAATGACAGTTGTCTACGGCTTCCCTATTCAGCGTAAACTTCTATCTTTGTCTGGCTTTCTTCATCCTCAATATCAACTATTTTTCCTTCAGCTCCGTTTTTGACCGCTTCAATAATCTCCTTCATATCAATCTGATCGAGCCCTGCTTCCTTTAACTCCGTGACATAGGCAGCCCCCAGCCTCAGGCCGACATCGACAAGAGAGAGCGGAATATTTAGTTTTACCTTGGTCTTGTCTTCCATAGTCTTTACCCTGATCTTCAGCCACGCTTAAAAAAACAGGGGACATTTTGCCCGGTTTCGGACAAAACGTCCCCTTCGCTGACCTTTCTTTATTAAAAGTCCATTTCTTCTATTGTCATACCTGCCGGAATCTCAAAAACGGAATCGTCAATCGGGGCGTCGTCTATTATGATGTAATTATATTCAATAAGAGCTCTTGGAGCATCCGGCCCTAAAACATAATCTTCGCGAAGCTTAAGCCCTGTTTCTTCAGAGACCCATATCCTGATAACTTCCATTCCCTCCGACTCTCCGACAAGCACCGTACACACCTGTCCGTTCATAGTTTCGGTGCCCACCGGTTTGTATATCACATCTTCGGGAATAAACCACGATCTGATACCGGTAGGTTTTTCCAAAACGCCGGGATCATTCAGATCGTAATCCCAACGGTGGGCTGTGTCTCCTCCCACCGAATATGAAGTGCATAACCCTTTTTCCATGTCATATATATATATCATCGCACCGCCTGTACTGAGCGGATCCTCTTTTTTGACCTTGCTTCCCTTCATCCACACCTTGCCTTCGTTATATTTCTCGCCATCTACATACTGCGTCCACTCATAATAAAGCTGGTTTATTTTACTGCTCTTTGCTTCAAGTGCGCTCAGTTCCATGCCGCCGGAAGAAGGCTGCGACGGGGCAGGCGTCGGGGCAGCGGTAGGCTGCGGTGTCGGCGTCGCGGTTGGCTGCACCGTAGTCAGTTCTATTTCAGGCAGCTTGTCGAACGTCCTTACAGTCATCAGTATTGCCGCCTCACGCGTGGCCATTCCGTATCCAGCCGCTTCCTGCGCAGTCGTTACGGCCTTCGGCATGAAATTGCCGTTGCTGTCTCCCTTTATAATTCCCAGTTTAAACATGTATTTCGTTCCCTCGACAGCCCAATCGGATATATCTTTCTGATCGGGGAAGTCTTTAACACCTTCGATGCTGTAGTCCGCATTCGGGGCGATTGCCTTAATCGCGCGGTAAAGCATAGTGGCGCACTGCTCACGGTTAATCAGCAGATTCGGAGAGAAGGCCGTTTTTGACGTACCGGTTGTTATCCCGAGCTTGTATGCCTTTAAAATCTGCGGATTAGTTGTGTCGGTAAACGGGTTCGGAGACGCGGGCAAAATATCTTCATCGATTGTCTTTTCGCACAAACGTACCGCAAGCTCGGCAAACTCCTCACGCGTAATCGGCTGCGTCATATCCGCTCCAATCAGGATATCGGGAATAAGGCCTTTTTCATAGGCATCCTTAAGTTCCCCTTCCGCCCATTCGCTGGCTTTTTGATAAAAAGCCGCAACGCCGATCTGAACCACATTTGAAAAGGGTGAATAGACTATTGAACCATTCGGTTTCTGGAAACAAAAACGCATGCGGAAATAGTACGTGTTTTCTTTAATATCTATCTCACCCCATCCGCCTTCATCAATTGGATCAAAATCAATATTATCCCAAAGATCCTGAATACCTGTCATTACCAGTAATTCGCCTTTTTCAGACGCCCATTTGTCATTTCCGATTTTCCAGTCTATCTCGTTCCATACTTTCGTTTTTTTGTTCAGTTCCTTTATGCTTTCCGGTATATTGCAGGTAAAGTAGAAATACGGCAGGCCGGTGTCTTCACGATTTTTCAGTTCGCCCCTCAGCGTTCCCGATTCCCGGATGCTGTCCGGCAATGCGACCTCTGCATCTTTCCCGATAGCAGCTATATCGGAATATGGGTAGGCCTCAACCCGGTAACCCCATACATCGGCAGCTTCATCATAGACACTGTATTCATACAAATAGCGGTAGCGGAAGTAATAGGTATTGTTTTGAAAGTCAAATTCTTCAAGCTGAAGGCTTTCGGGATATACCCATATATCTAACGCATTTTCCGCCTCATGATGGTAGTCGCCCAATATTTTGACAGCCCAGTACGCATCCTGGGACTCATAATATTCGAATAACCCCTGTTCGTTAAAACCATCCCATTTGTTATCAAATTGCCACGGCCCGTCATTGATCTTCCAGTCAAATTCGCATAAGATATCCACTCCGTCCTTTATTAACTGCATGATCCTGTCTGAATGCTTCAGCCGGAGCACGATATGCCCATACTCGTCGATACGTGAGGTAAAGCTTTCCGGCTTTTCAAGAGCGGGTCTTTCCTCTTCCTGCGCATATGCCGGCAAAAACATAGTCAGTAAAGCACAAATAATTAGAAATGTAACAACCTTCCTGTACATAACAAAACCCCCATAATAATTATTAAATTTTCATCAATATAAATATATCGATAATAACTATTATAGAGGGTTCTTTGCTTGTGAATAGAATGGATATGTTTAAAAAAAGTACAAATAATGCGATTTTTTTATTCTTAAACATATATGTATAAAAAAATCGTTCACTAATATCTGCATAAGAATTACTCATAAAGCCATTTATAGATATAATACGAGTTTCTTACTTTTGTAATGTACTCCTGCGTCTCACGAAAAGCAATCGCCGTCGGGAAATCCTCATCGAGCGTCCCGATACTGCTTGTCATCCACTTTTTAACATTCCCTGCGCCGCCGTTATATGCCGCCAGCGCTTTATCGATGTCTCCCTCAAACATGTTAAGCATGGACCTAACATAGAATGAACCGAACCTTACACTTATTTCAGGATTTAAAAGATCATCCTCCGTAATTGATAATCCAAGGCGCGCCGCAATATCCTTTCCGGTAGGAGGCATTATCTGCATAAGCCCTAACGCGCCCGCGCTTGAAACGGCATCAGGCCTGAAATGGCTTTCTTCTCTAATTACAGCCCATATAAGCTCCGGTTCCAGCTCGTACTTTTCCGAGACCTCATGGACAAGCTCTTCAAACCCTCTTGGATAGGCAAGCTCATAACCTCTCCTCGTAGGTTTTTCATTCAATGATCTTATCCCCCATAAAATTGAATTATAATACTCTCCTTTTTCGATGAACCAGTCCCCAAGAGCCAGTTTTTCCTCAAGATTGGTTTGTTTCGACCCTATTGCCACTTCTATTGCCGCAGCATCTGTATATCCCTCCCTTTCATACTGCGCAGCCCTTTTTATATATTCGGGCCTGTCATAATCCACATTATCAACTTCAGGATATACGGGTTCTTTTCCGATTCTCACCATCCAGGCAGGATAATTTGAAAGTACTTCCAACAGCTTATCCGTATCATAATTACCAAAACGTTTTGATAAAATATATGCCCTGTATGCCGCGTCATCCTGATAGGCGCTGGCTGTGTCCGCTACCCGGGCATATGTTTTAACGGCCTCTTCCCACATTCCCGCAATATCCCAGATACGCGCGGCCTGCCAAAGCGAAACCGCTTCATTGCTTGTACTAAAAACATCCGCCGCTTCCATCGTTTTGCCGCTGTTCTGAAGAATAATTCCGCGCCTGTACGCTCCTCTTTCTCCAATAGAAGAATATACATTCACTGCAGAGGTTACCTGCCCTGCCGACTCAAGACACCGCGCGTACCACCACGCAACGCCGGAGTTCTCCGGTTCCAGTTCGTACAACTGCTTATAAAAAGGCAGCGCACGTTTCAGCGCATTCTGTTCAACCAGGGCCTGGGCGTAGTATTTTATAATCATAATATCAGGAGCGTCACCGGAATTATTCTCGACAACAGGCTTTAATACTTCTTCAGCCGCTTTCCATTCCTTTTTGTTAATGTATGCTTCACCTATTCTTTCCGGCTTTGTATTCAGTTCCGTCAATGCCTGCAATGCTTCTTCGTCCGGCAAAAGTTCCAGGTATTCGTTTTCCGCTTCATCAGTTTTGCCGGCTGAGAAAAGGTGCGATGCGAATCTGAAATGTACATCTTTCGTATAATACAGCGAAAGGGCAGTGCGATAATACGTTGACGCGTCTTTGCCCGCTCTTTCATAACGGTTTGCAAGAACAAGATTAGAATAATACCCCAAAGCGCTTTCGTCGTTTACCAGCGGTATTATTCTTTCTTCTTCTACGGCCTGTATACCTGTTTCCAGTTCCGTCAGCAGTTCTTTAATCGTCGCAAGGGGAATCGGCGTCGGAGTAACCATCACCTCTGGAACGCTCTCTTCTCCGCTTCCGTCGGATTCGGCAATGTCCCCGGTTTGTTCTTTGAATACGGGAGTATCCTGCGTTTTTATAAGATAGATAACGGCAGCAGCCAAAATTGGAATCAAAATCAAGAAAATGACTAATGATTTCTTTTTCAACAGATCCAAACCCCTTCGACGCGTTTTATTCTAACGGCAGGTTATTTTATGGAACTATTGTATCATTTTTTGTTTCCCATTTGAATACGTTCAAAGATTTGTGTATTAAAGCGAAACCCTTGAACCAGGACCCGCGGGAATAGTGTTCGAAATCTGCGTTTTGAACTATTGTACAATAACGTCAACAAGGAGCTTCATTTGCAAGAGCTATACAGTTCAGCTCGGGCAAGTCGAAACTCGCAAAAATGCATCAAAAGATTTATGCATGCAGCATTTTTGCTCAGACAGTCGACTTGCTTATCCTCGCTCTGACTGTATATCTCTAAGCTTCATTCCGCTATAGTTTCCGTTATGGCACAATAGTTCTTTATATGAGTAACATACGACGTACTAAAACCGCAAACACAGCGGGTGGTTAACGGGTCGAGGCATTGCTGCCGCGTTCCGGTGGGTACGCGGCTCTGGCTCGGGTTTTTTCGGTGACGACGGACGGCATGCTCCAGAGCCCCGCTGCTTACAGGTAAATGCGGAGCGTGTTAATGAGCATTTAAAGTTACTTGTCTAAATATCCGCTGATGAAATCGGCGAATTCTTTGCTTATTTCGTATCTCGAAATAAATCCTATATTTATATAATATACAGTATCGTAATATATTCCGCTGTTGTTATATATCCTGATAGTTACAGGGTCCGCGAGCGCATCGCCGACAGAGCCCGGGACGCCTTCCACCGTACCCGCTCCGGCATCGCCCATATCCATCATACCGCCGGATGGCCCGGATGCCGCTGAAGTACTGCTTGATACCGGGGTATCGCCGCTGTTTGAGATTGCATCACTTACAATACTGTCCGGTACTACAAGCGGCATATCTTCCGCAATATCTGCCTTGTCCGGCGTTATGTCCAGCGGAAGGTCTTCCGCATGACCGGTATAATCGGGAGCTGTCATACTGCCTTCCCCGCCATCACGCGGGCCCTGCTTATCCGGCGCCGCAGTATCGATTTCAACGCCTTTATTGCCGGAACCAGCGCCGTTAAAATTGAACAGTCTTTCGAAATATTTGTCGCTCGTATTCTTCAATGCGGAATAATAACCAAAAAACACCGCAATCTCGTCCCTGTCTGTTATTTCACCCGCGACATCCGTTACGCCCTGCAGCTTGCTCTGTTCAGAATGTCTTATAAACAGGATTTTCGCTATATCATCCGCCTTATCAATTCCATAAAGCTTCAGGTACTCGATTGCATCTTCATCCTGATTGTTATTATAGCTTTCAAAGGTAAAGAACCGGAAAAGCCGGTATTCGTTATCCTTCTTAACCGCAACAACCGCTTCTCCGCCTGCCGGAACATACCTGTACACTTCGCTTCCTATAAGGCTTTTATCCGGACTTACCGTTATATCCGCGATTTTTGAACCGATGTCGCTTTCATTAACTGAGTCCGGCAATCCGTATTCTGATCTTAACTCATCGGACAATATTATATAATGCCTGCCGTTAATCCGGAACTGGTTCAATATCGGAGCGGCATAGTCTTCCCTGCCGATATCCGCATCTTCGGCCGCTATGTTTCCCGGCCGCAAACCGGGTTTAAAATTTCCTTTCAGCATATTGTACAACAGCAGTCCGGCTACTGCAACAACCACCAGGGCCAGTGCAGGGACAGCCTTTTTATAATTTATCAGTTTCATTGAAATTCCCTTCTTTCTGTTTGAATAACTCAAAATATTATCCAGCATCCTTTTTCTTGCGGATTCAGTTGGCTTTATATTATCAAAAGAAACCATCAAATCTTCTTTTTTCATTCAACATCACCTTCCATTTCCATTTTCAAAAGTTTTCTGCCTTTATGAAGATATCCCCTGATTGTGGACGGGTCTTTTTTCAGTATTTTTCCTATCTCCACTGTGGAATAGCCTTCATAGTAATATAAGTAAACGGCAGTTTTGTACCTGGAGGGAAGCGCCATGACCTTTTCAAGAACACTGTCCGTGTTAAGGGGGATTTCCGCCGGTATTTCAGCCGCTTCACTGATGCTTACCGTTTTTGACCACCAATGCTTAAAATAATCTTTGCATAAATTTACAGCCGTCCTGATAAGCCATGCTTTCTCATGCTTTTCACTCTGAAAAACAGTTTTATCGTTCATAAGCCGGATAAACGTATTTTGAACCATGTCCTCAGTATTTGACCTGTTTTTCATAAACATGAAACAAACCCTGTAGACAGTATCCACATGACGGTTATATATCCTTATCAGCTCTTCATCCGTACGAAACAAAGAACTCCGCAATTTTCTTTCCCCCTTCACCAGTAATACGATTGAACACGCGTAAACGTTTTGCGATATTTTTTATATAATTTTGACGAATAAAAAACACAAAAGGTTCAATTGTTAGATTTCTGTCTAACTGGTATTATATACGTATGGACAGTAAAAGAAACAAACAGGTAATGAAAAAGCTGGTTATCGGAATATTGGCGCATGTTGACGCGGGAAAGACTACATTATCGGAAGCACTGCTTTATTTAAGCGGAAAGATTAAAAAACCGGGCAGGGTGGACAAAAAGAACGCCTACCTTGACAACTTTGAACTTGAAAGAGCAAGGGGCATAACGATTTTTTCGAAGCAGGCCGTCTTTACCTTCGGCGATATGCAAATCACACTGCTGGATACTCCCGGCCATGTTGACTTTTCGACTGAAATGGAAAGAACGCTCAACGTGTTGGACTACGCCATTTTACTGGTAAGCGGAGCGGACGGCATACAGGGTCATACGAAAACCCTGTGGCACCTGCTTTCGATATACCGGATCCCTATTTTTGTTTTTATAAATAAAATGGACCAGGATAAGGCAGACAGGGAAAAAATAATGAATGAACTGAAAACTCAGTTCGGCGAAGGCTGTATCGATTTTTCAGAAGTATCAAATGAGAACTTTAATGAACAACTGGCGATGTGCGACGAAACGATGATGGAATCCTTGCTGAATACGGGAGATATAAAAACCGGTCTTATCAGAAATGCGATCAGAAATCGCAGGGTATTCCCGTGTTTTTTCGGTTCAGCGTTAAAATTGGCTGGAATTGAACAATTCATGCACGGTATTGAAAAATATGCCATCCCTCCTTCCTACCCGGCGGAATTCGGGGCCAAAATCTTCAAAATAACGAGGGATGAGGATGGAAACCGCCTGACCCACATGAAAATTACGGGCGGGAAACTGAAGGTGAAGAACGTCCTGACAAACGGCGTATGGAAGGAGAAAGTCAATCAAATCCGCGTATATTCCGGGCAGAAATTTACTGCCATAAGTGAAGCCGGTGCCGGCTCGGTATGCGCAGTTACAGGTCTTACGAAAACCAGGCCGGGAGAAGGTCTCGGGATTGAAAAGGATTCGTATAAACCGGTATTGGAACCTGTCCTGTATTACCGCATCCTCCTTCCGGAAGGCTGCGATCCGAGAGCGCTTATCCCGATGCTGCGCGAACTTGAAGAAGAAGAGCCCGCGCTTCATATTGACTGGAACGAACAGCTCCAGGAAATCCATGCCCAGGTCATGGGCGAAGTGCAGATTGAAATAATCCAGAGCCTTATAAAAGACCGTTTTGGTTTCGAAGTAACGTTCGGTGAAGGAAGAATTCTTTATAAAGAAACGATCGCGGATGCGGTTGAAGGGGTTGGCCACTTCGAACCTTTGGGGCACTACGCTGAAGTCCACGTTCTTTTGGAGCCCGCGGAGCGCGGAAGCGGTTTGCAGTATGGAACGGATTGCGATGAAGACATGCTCGATAAACGGTGGCAGAGACTCGTTCTCGCAGATTTGCAGGAAAAAGAGCATAAAGGGGTTTTAACAGGGTCGGCAATTACAGACATGAAAATCACTTTGATCGGCGGCAAGGCGCATAAAAAGCATACTAAAAGCGGCGATTTCAGGGAGGCGGCATACCGTGCCGTGCGCCACGGACTAATGGAAGCGGAATCGATCCTGCTCGAGCCATATTATGCCTTCCAACTCGAGATTCCAAAAAATGCTATTGGCAGGGCGATAAGCGATATCGAGAAAATGCACGGTACATGCGAAGTATCGCAAACAAACAATGAAACGGCGGTACTTACAGGCAGCGCCCCAGTCGCAGCAATGCGGAACTACCAGAAAGAAGTTGTCGCATATACGAAAGGGCTCGGCCGTTTATTTTACACTGTTAAAGGATATGAACCATGCCATAATACGGAAGAGGTAATTAAAAAAATCGCGTATGACCCGGAAAGAGACCCTGAAAATCCGACAGGTTCGATATTTTTCGCTCGCGGAGCAGGCTTTTTTGTTAACTGGCATGAAGTAAAAAATCATATGCATGTTCCAAGCTGTCTTCAGACAAATGGGAACCAACCGGAAGATGCGGTGCGAAACCGGGCTTCAGTCACAACAGAAAGAGCAATAAGCCTCGAGGAGATAGAGAAGATTTTTCAGCAGACGTTTTTTGCAAATACCGGAAAGAAGTCTGTATGGAAAAAACGCAGAGCATATCAGAATAATAATAATCCCGTTCCTTATATCGGCAGGCCGAAGGAAATCAAGGAAGAGTATCTTCTTGTCGACGGATACAATGTCATCCACGCGTGGCCCGAACTGAAAGAGCTCGCGGATGAAAATATGGAAAGCGCCAGGACTAAATTACTTGATATCCTGAGCAACTACCAGGGGATCCGGAAATGCAGATTAATGGTTGTGTTTGACGCATACCGTGTTCAGCGGCACGCCGAAGAGATATTCGACTATCATAATATCCGCGTCGTATATACGAAGGAAGCGCAGACCGCAGACCATTTTATTGAGAAATTCGCCCATGACAACCACGAAAAATATGACATAACCGTTGCCACATCGGACGCGCTGCAGCAGATTATCATCAGGGGAGCAGGCTGCTCACTATTATCCGCCAGGGAACTAAAAGCGGAAATCGAACAGGCATACCTCGCGTTAAAACAGGAGTATGAAAATATGCAACGCAAGGACTCCAACTATTTGATAGACAAATTGTCTTCAGCGGATAAACAGGCAATCGAAAACCTGGGTAAAAAAGAGGATGATACTTTATAACCTGACATCGACGAAATTATTTGCCCGTATCGAGTTTTCTGTAACCAAACAATCAAGGGCCAGAATTTCTACCCCCTGATTTTTCGCGTTTACAAGCGCATCAGCGAAAGCTTTATGAGTTTTGGCATTGGGCGTGAAATAAAGGACATCCTTCATTTGTATGATAAATATTATGTATGCTTCATAGCCTTCTTTTACACTCCGGCAAAGCCCTTTTATATGCTTTATTCCGCGTTCGGTTGGAGCATCGGGGAACAGTGCGGCACCGTTTTCCTCAAGTGTCACTCCCTTAACTTCTATGTATATTTTCCTGTCGGCTGTTTCCATATAAAAATCGAAACGTGAGTCTTTGTACGTATATTCGGGCTTAATTAAAACGATATCTCCAAAAATGTCGTTATCCGATATCCATTCATGAAACACTTTATTCGGCACCTGGCTGTCTATATTCACAAGCCTTTTGCCCTTATATACCGATATAAGGTCATATTTGGTCCTGCGGCTGCTGTTAGCAGACTCCTGCACAAACACTCTCGCGCCAGGCACTAACAATTCTTTTAATCTTCCCGTATTCTTAACATGGCAAATTTCAGTTCTGCCGTTAATCTCTATATTGGCAACAAAACGGTTCATCCGGGATAAAAATATAGCCGGTTTTATATTTCTATATTCCATACAGCAGTTCTCCCCGTGGAAAATTTTAAAGGAAGCATTGTCAAACTGTAAAAAGATTACCGACTCTATCTTATCATGCCGGCTATTATTGCACAAACCAAAGCTTATGTTTATTATTACAGCATTTGACGCGTTTATTTAAGTATATTATAATTTGGTTCAGTATATACTTAATTAAAGGAGTGATGCTCTTGTCCGAGCTGTTTGATATTTTGAAAGCATTGGGCGATGAAACAAGATACTGCCTGGTTAAACTCCTTTTACAGTATGATTTTTGCGTAGGCGCACTGGCAAAACAGCTTGGTATGTCCGAATCCGCAGTTTCACAGCATTTAAAAGTCCTAAGAAACGCAGGGATAGTTAAAGGTGAAAAAAGAGGTTATTTTACACACTATTATATTGACCGCGATTATCTTCGAAACGCGGCGAAAAAATTGGCAGAACTATGCGAGTTGGAGAAAAGGGAAGTGAGGTTTTAGCTTGAACATAATTGAAGTAAAAAATCTAGTTAAAAGTTTCGGTGAATTTAAAGCCGTAAAAGGCATCAACTTTAATGTTAAAAAAGGGGAAGTATTCGGATTTTTAGGTCCTAACGGCGCAGGAAAAACAACGACGATAAACATGCTAACAGGTTTGGCGGCGCCGACGTCGGGAGAAATAACAATTGCGGGATACGATGGAATTAAGCATATTAAGAAAGTCCAGCGGATAATCGGCATAGTGCCTGATGAAAGCAATCTGTATGATGATATGAGCGGTTTTGATAACCTGGTCTTTTGTGCGTCGCTTTATGGCATTAAAAAAGGGATCCGCGAAAAAAGAGCAAAAGAACTTCTAAAGCAGTTTTCTTTGGATAATGCGGGAAAGCGTACGTTTAAAGCGTATTCAAAAGGTATGAAGAGAAAATTGACAATAGCAGCCGGCATTATTCATAATCCCGAAATACTGTTCCTGGATGAGCCAACCACAGGAATAGATGTGGAAAGCGCCAGGCAGATCAGAAAAATGATTAAAAACCTAAATGACAACGGAACAACGATATTTTTAACAACGCATTACATTGAAGAGGCTGAAAGACTTTGCCACAGGATAGGCTTTATAGTTGAAGGCAAAATCATTAAACTCAGCAACGTGCATGATTTATTAATTGAAGCCCGGCAGGAGAATATTGTTGAATTTGATACCGATTCAAATGGTTCAAACCTTGAAAAGCTTGTAATAAGCAATTTCCCTGGTATAACTGTTAAGTCGGTTACTGATCACAGCATACGCATCAGTTCCAGGAACCGGATAGAAATTATGCCCTTTATGAAATTATTTGATAACAACGGGATAAAAATAAACGAAGCAAAAGTAATACGTCCGTCCCTTGAAGAAGTATTCATAAAAATTACCGGAATCGAAATAGACAAACTTCACAAGGAAAAGGAAGGGAAAAAGAAATGAACAAAATCCTGGCTTTTTGGAGTATATTGGCAAAAGATATGAAAAACTATTACCTGAAACCGCCGAATATAAGCTGGGGCATTATTTTCCCCGTTTCCTGGACACTTATGTTTTTTATCCGTTCGAACAGCGATGTAGACATTCGCGGAATCCTTCCGGGCGTTATGGCATTGTCGGTTCTTTTCGGCACAACATCAATGCTTGCCGTCACCATTACTTTCGAAAGAAGAAGCAGGTCATTCGAAAGATTGCTGCTGGCGCCCATCAGTTTAAATCTTTTGATGCTTGCCAAAACAACCGGCGCGATTATTATTGGGATTATAAACGCCTTTATACCGGTATTATTTGCATCGTTAATAATTGATTTACCAGGTATAAACTGGCTGTTAACATTTGCCGGCGTGGTGTTGATTGCGGTGACATCAGCTTTTCTCGGATTGTTTATTGCTGTTTCGGCAAGTGAAGTTTTTGAAGCACAAACCTTTTCAAATTTCTTCAGGTTTCCGATGATGTTCCTGTGCGGCCTGTTTATTCCCATAGAAAGTCTTCCGGTTTTTATCAGGCCGTTATCATATGCGCTGCCGCTTACCTACGGCGCCGATATGCTCAAACACTCATTTAACGCCTCAGGCTCGATCAGTCCGTTGGTCAGCCTTTTGGTTCTTACAGGTTACAGCATAGCCCTGTTTACCATCAGCACGAACAATATTAAAAGAAAATGGATCTATTAAACCCACCGGACATTTTTAAGTGTCCGATGGGTTTATTGTTTATTTGCTTTCTTTAATGGGTTCCGCTTACATCAAGGATTACGTCTTTTGTTTCTTTTTTAAAAGAGGAGTTATCTATTCTTTTCTTCAATTCTTCGTAATACAGATCAGCGTTTACGGGAATTTCTATCCAGTCGTTGATCCATGCCGATAGATGCATCGCATTTGAAATTTGCAGGCCGTTGATTCCCTCAACCCCGGGAGCCAATAATTTCTCTCCTTTTAAAATCGCATTCGTAAAATTCTGCGTGATTTCTTTATGCTGACCGCCGGGACCCGGAGCCACAGGGATTTCGCATTTCCAGTATTCCGGGCTTCCAAAACCGCCTTTGTACTCCCGGTTAAACTGTCTTTCAGGAACTCTCAGCCGGTAAAAGACGATACAGTTATCCTCTATAACCACCTTCCCTTTATCTCCGACTACCTCAAGACGGTTCGTTTCCGGCGTGATTCCCGTAGAAGTCACAAATACTCCGGTCGCTCCGTTTTCATATTCCACGTATGCCGTTACTTCGTCTTCCACTTCGATATTATGATATTTTCCGAAATTGCAAAATGCCCGGACTCTTACCGGCATGCCGCAGGTCCACTGCCACAGATCCAACTGATGCGGATCCTGGTTAAGAAGAACGCCTCCTCCTTCACCAGCCCAGGTAGCTCGCCATCCGCCGGAATCATAGTAGCTTTGAGGGCGGTACCAGTCAATAATCCAGTTAGTGCGTTTCAATTCGCCAAGCTCCCCGGACAGAACCAAATCCCTAAGTTTTTGGTAGACCGGGTTTGTCCGCTGATTATACATAATTCCGAAAACAAGCCCGGATTTTTCCGCTGCCCGGTTCATTTGTTCCACCTGTTTCGTGTATACTCCGGCAGGTTTTTCAATAAGCGTATGTATACCCTTTTCCAGCGCCTTCACGGCAAGAGGCGGGTGATCGTAGTGAGGTGTCGCTATAAGAACGGCATCCACTTCACCGCTGTCCAGCATGGCATTAATTTCTGAATACAGCTTGACAGATGGATACCGCTCCCCCGCCATTTTCAGTCTTTGGGCATTGATATCGCATATTGCGGAAACTTCAGCACCGGATATTTCATTATTGGCAAGATACTGAAGATGCGCCGACCCCATATTGCCGACTCCGACAATTCCAAAACGGACTTTTTTCATTTTTATACCGCCTTTCTGCTTTCTTTTTTGTTTTATATACAGACAATACCGGCACTGTTAAACGTTAATTTCAGCAAAGAAGCAGCAATGCATAAACGTGCCGGGTTTTGTCCCATTATACCGATGATGATATTTATTTTCCTTATCAGCAAATGCTTCAAAAGACAACCCATGCAATTCAAATAAAAACAATATTTTTTCCAATATGACACTAAATTATGGTTTTCCTTTTCTTTTATTATACTATAAAATCGCAGCCAATAGTATAAACTTTATTCAAGAATCGGGGCTTAAAATATTTGAAGACAGTTCTGTTTCAGAAAGCATATTTATTGTTTCATTAGTTTCTACACTAAGCAAAACAGGCGCGGAACTGAAAAAGTCCGAATACAGGATGTGTCTGTCAGTAATAATCACCTTAATTTCGTATTTACATGTATATTCAGCCTGCATTCTGTCACCCGCATATATTTCTGCTGTCCTGTCATCGCGTTTATCAGTAAAATTTGCGCCTGGATCCTTTTTATTACACGCTGTAAAAGACATAATAATCATTATTGACAAAATTATTGGTATATATTTCTTTATACTTATCATTTTTTATTTATCTTTCATCTTTGATATTAGTGTATATGCAAAATGCTATATTTATGTTAACATCTAATACAGAATATGTCAATTAGCAGATGTTCCGAGTTGAAAAAACACCCTCAACAACAGGGTGTTAGTTAAATAATTTAAGCCTAACCGCTCATTATTTGTTTGGGGGATTCGGTGCGGCCAGCGTAACAAATAACACCTCATGGTCGTGCGGAACCGAACCATTAACCGTCGTCTCGCCTTCCACAAAGTGTACATGCACCTGTCCTTTCCTGGGGTCACGGGAGTTAACAGTCTCTGCAGGACCTGTTTTAACTATAAGCTCATGAAAATGATTCAGGTCAAATGTCGTATTAACCTTTATTTTATGGATATGGCTTCTGCCTGCAGGAATAGCTTCACTTGTCACACCCGCGAATCTGTGGTTATGTCTTAAATCATCTCTCAATGCAAGCTCTGTCGAAGCGGTAAATTCATGGGTATGCGTCTGCATAATGTTATCAGGCCGTCGTGCCGCCTTTTTATTTTCAAACGGACTCACCGGGAAAAAAGTATTTTTGCAGTCTACTGACATACTTCTGTAATCCATTGCCAACCCTCCTTTTTCATGTTTATAGTACAAGTTATGTTAACAATTCGCATAATGTTACCGCTAAATAATAAATATTGCTGGAAAACTATTAAGACATACGGCAATAAGCGCGCAAAAACGCCTGCTCCGCTAAAAGCGGAACAGGCTCAGACAGCAGTAATCAAACAGAAAAGAACTGAAAGTTTATTTGGTTTCCGGAACCCACGCTAGGCCGACAAAATGCACTGTTATGTTGCCGCTCACAGGCCTGATTTCCACATTCTCCAGCTTTTCTTCCATTACATCATAGTCGGCGGATATTTTCTCGAGTTGCCGTTCAAGCTCCAACTGCAATTCCTGGATTTGAGTTTCAATTGCCTGAAGTGTTTCAACTGCTCCGCTGATTTCCTGACCGCTTTTGAATGCCCGTGAAGTGCTTCTGACAGCAGTTCCAAGCCGGGAGACCGAAGTCGCGCTGATAACTTTTCTTCCAAGAAGCGCCCCCAGCAGCGCAGTTCCCGCCGAAACCGCCGCTTCAACTTTCCTTTGAGCTGCCAATGCATTTTGTCTCTCTACTTCCTGTTTTGCCCGCCTATGCCTTTCTTCGAGCGTGTCGAGTTTCGACGCGTATTTCTTCCGGATTGCGTCCAAAGCTTCATCGCGCCGTTCATGGGCTATGTGCTGTATTCGTATGCGAAAATCGCGCTCATCCTCTCCGGGCTCGGAAAGCAGTTTTAATGTAGGGCTGTAAAAAAGCTTAAGACTTAAATTTGTTCTAATAAACTGCGTCAGGAGCCTCTTCCAGTCCTCATAACTGCGCGCTTTTGATGCCGCGTCCGGGAAATCGGCAAAACACGCTCCTTCAACCGGACTGGTTTCCAGATCACGCAGGTTAATATCTATTTGCTCCGCCTCGTTCCAATCAAGCGGAACCGGCCCTTCATGGAGCGGCGCAAGCAACGTATAACTCTCAGATACCGCCACCCCGAGTTTTGCGTTGCTGTATAGCACATCGGCTACGCCGATAACCGAAGGAACATATATCAAGTTCCCGGCATCAATGCCAGTCGCCGGGAAATACACCTGTTTTATTTGCGGCGAAAGCACAGGAACTGTCGATTTCAAGGAGTCCATCCGAGTCTTGTGAAAAGCGCCGGTTTTATGTATTTGAGGCGTATTATCCTGAAAAGTTTGAGGTTTTTCATAAACGGTTTCCTTTGATGTCAATGACGCTATCTGATCTCGTGTGAGCGGCCCGGCCAAATACGAAAGAACCCATCTCGTACTGAAAATTACAGGCTCATCGTTATGTACGTTATGGAGATAGAATACGCGATTGCCGAGACCGGCCAAAATCTGCCTCGTTCTCTCACGGTCAAATTTCCCTGATGCGGCTGCCCCTTCCAAACCTGCCAGCACCTTCTCCTTATCGCGTTCGGTCTGAAGACGTCCGATAAACCAGGTTCCCGCATTTGATAGGGCTTTGTAATCAAGGTCGCCGGGGTTTTGCGTCGACAGAACCAAACCCAATCCGAATGCCCGCGCCTGTTTGAGAAGCGTTAAAAGCGGAGCTTTCGAAGGCGGGTTTGCAATCGGGGGAAGATATCCGAAAAGCTCGTCCATATACAATATAGCTCTAAGACTGCCTGTACCCGGCTGTCCGCGAACCCATGACAATACTTCATTCAAAAGCATTGTTACAAAAAACATACGCTCACTGTCGGAAAGATGAGTAATTGAAAAAATTGAAATGCCAGGTTTGCCGTTTTCATCATACAGGAACCGGTTAATGTCCATGGGCTCACCTTCAAGCCATGCTTTAAAACCGGGTGAAGCCAAAAGACTGTTAAGCATCATCGCAAGCGAAAATCTGTCTTTCGACGGATAAAAGCTCTCCACGTCCATAATCCCTATTTTATCGAAAGGAGGTTTTTGTATCGCGGAAATAAGCCCGGGGAGATCAAGATTCTGCCCCCTGCTCCATGTATGTTCGAATATATTGGATATTAAAATATACTCCCTGCTTGTAAAAGGATCTACATTAAATCCAAGCAGCGTAAGCAAACTGTTTGTCGTAATATCAACCCGATCCCGGTAAGCGTCTTTGTCATTTAAAATTTCCCGGGACGGGGCATTAAAAGATCGCAGGAGAGATACCCCAATTCCCGCGGAACCTCCAGGAGTGTAAATTCTGACACTTGCGGCATTGCGAAGCCTCTCTATCCGTTTTTCATCCTGGCCCCACTCGAAAAGGCCTTTGCGCCATAGCTCCGCCTGGGCATCCGCATATTCCTCTGCCGACATTCCCTTATTGGCAGCTTCGTGGACATTTACCCAGGGCAAAAAGTCTTCTTTACGCAGCCCAGGGAAAGTCAAGGCAAGATTTCCCAAATCTCCTTTCGGATCAATAGCTATAACAGGAATATTGTCTATAGCGGCTTCTTCGATAATCCCAATGCCAAGGCCGGTTTTTCCACTGCCTGTCATCCCTATGATTACCGCGTGTGTGGTTAAGTCCTTAGACTTGTATAATACCAGTTCATCCTTGATCCGCTTTTCTTCCAAATCGTACTCTTTTCCTAAATAAAAAACTCCAAGCTTCTCAAAATCCCGCATATTTTACCCTCCACGCGCTGATTATTATTATTAATAATAACATTTTTTAATAAACCTTCCAACTATATATCGTTTTTTTTACGCTTCACACAATAGTACTTTATAATTATTGTGTTGGACCCGCGGAAATAATGTCATATAAGCAGCGGGTGGTTAACGGGTCGAGGCATTGCTGCCGCGTTCCGGTTGGTAAGCGGCTTTGGCTCGAGTGTTTTCGGTGACACAGTACGACAAAAATATTTAATACTTCATTTTGAAATCGTTTTGTATTATAATAGAAAAAAACGTGTAATATTTTCTAGAACATATATAAAAAGAAAAAGGCTTATACTATGGTTCGTAAGCTGAGACGAACCGGTGTATAAAAGCCATTGGAGAAAAAGGGTAACAGGAACAAAGGTGAAAATATGAAAAAAATTAGAGGGAAATCATTAAGAGCGAAAAAATATATTTCTTTCATGATCGTACCTCATAATTCGGATAAGATAATAAAATGGAAAATCGCGAATTTTTACTCCAAGCTTTTTATGCTGTTCGCTGTATTTATGATTGTTATTTTAGCTTTTTCCGGTTATCTTGCCGCAACAATACGCGAAAACCAGGAATTAAAAAAGGCACAGGAAGAACTGTACACTTTCATTTCCGAACAGAAAAACATTGTTGAAAAAAACTTGTCCGTTATATCCGAAGCTGAGGATTTGGATAATATCACTAAAGAAAAAATGGATGAATTTGCGCTTCAGGTAAAATATCTTACACAAAACTACATTGAAAAGGAAATTAAAACTCTGTCCGTAAGCCGGTCATCGGCATTATCCAATCCCGCTGTTTCATTTGTGGGGAAAATTGCCGAATTAAAAGCTATATTGAATTTCCTGGAACAGGCCGATATAAAAGAAGACGAGCTTTTTTCAGAGCTTGCCGAAATAAGGGAAGAACTGACGGATTATCTGAATCATTTGCCTACTGTCTGGCCAACGGAAGGAATAATTGAATCGGGCTATGGAAACCGGCTTCATCCTATTTACAGGCGGTTCATGGAGCATACCGGCGTTGATATTGGAGGCAAAACAGGAAATCCTGTTTACGCGGCCGCGGCGGGAACGGTTATTGCCGCGGGGAAAAACGGCGGTTATGGTTATTGTGTGGATATCGATCACGGTAATGGCCTCGTGACAAGATACGCGCATTGTTCAAAAATAATGGTAAGAAAGTGGCAAAAGGTAAAAGCGGGAGAAGAAATTGCAAAGGTAGGAAACACCGGCGTCTCAACCGGTCCGCACCTGCATTTTGAAATAAGGCTGTACGATAGGCCGATAGATCCCACCATGTTTATCGGTAAAAAGCCGCAGAACGTGGAGGATAAGCAATAATTAGTATTTCAAGGAGGTACTGTAATGTTAAAAAAACGAAACTCTGCATTGATGGATACAATTATTGGGGAGAATACGACAATTAAGGGAGATATTGAATCTGACAGTTCGATTAAGATTACAGGACGTGTAGAGGGAGACATAAAAGCTTCCGGCGATGTTATTGTGCTTATTAATGCAACAATTACAGGAAGTGTCTGGGCTGAAAATCTGATTCTCGCGGGTACCATTAACGGTGATGTCCATGTGAAAAACAACCTTCGGCTTGAATCCACCGCCCGTTTAATAGGCGATATGGAAGTACATAGCTTCGTTACCGACGAAGGCGCTGTTTTTGAGGGCAACTGCAAAATGATATCGAATCCCGCGCTTGACGAAACGGATAATAAAAAGAAAAGATCCGATTTCAAATACAGCAAGCCGAAAAATACCGTAGTTGATGAAGAAGAGAGCTGAAAAGCCCTCTTTTATTTCTGTTTCCCCGGTACCGCCCTTTTGTTTGACTTGGTATTCCATAATAATATAAGCGTCATTATAAGCGTTACCGCCGCCATCGCAATAAAAGTCCATAAATAATAAACCGGCTGGTTCAATTTATACCCTTGCAGCGGCAGACCAAGAATAATCATCAGCGGGAACCCGACAAATATCGCGTATCCACTTCCCAATACAAGGTTTTCCGGTACATTCGTTTTCGAATACGGATCAATTTCACGTAGCAGCGCTATACCCGTTGTTATAGTTCCTGTCCACATACCGTATAGCGCTATTATGTGCTCAAGCTGTTCTTTTTCATATATCAGACGCCCGATAAAATATGTGTACACCATCGTAAACAACCCGCCGGCGGTAGTCAATACCAGGATCGGAACCAGGTAATCACTCAAAACGGTTACTGAAATTGCCGCCATAGACGCCGTTATCATAAAATCAAACGCACCGGCGGAAATACGCTGGAGCAGGTAATTATCCGCATAATTAATGCGAATAACCCGTTTTACACGCATTTTGTCCATAAAAAAACGCAGGCCTATGGCAATAACAGTACCAATTATAAAGTTGAAACCCCATAGCATTTCAGATACTGTTTCGCCAAACGTGCCCAGCGGCGTAATTAATCGCGAAACACCATAAATGAACAGATATGTTACTAAATAAACCGAACCGATTAATAGCAGTTGTATGCTGAGATCATCGATATGGACGCTTTTGGGAACCGAAATCGTACGCTGCGAGTATTTATCATGTTCAAGATCCTTTACTTCATGGATACTGTACTTTCGCTGGTTTTTATATACCCTCTTCAGGAGGAAGTTTAAAAACGGAACTCCCCCTATCAATGCCCATAAAAAACCTAAATTTGCAACTGCCAGACTGACATTGGCGCCGTTGCGGAATCCTGCCTGCTCCCATTTGATTCCGATATTAACCGCTTGTCCCGGTCCCTGGGCAAACCCGAGGGGCAATAGCATACCGAATGGCGGGAACAAATCCGGGAAAAAGAATTTTATAAGCAGCAGCGAAATAGCCAAACCCAGTATGCCCTGAACCATATAGGTGATGACAATTGCATATCCGGTGTTTGCAATATCATCGTTTTTCTTCTTGTTTCTGTCCTTCAAAGCCAAAGAAATAAAACCTATTCCCATCAGGTGTGAAATCAGGTAGCCCAATTCGTTCTGAATCTGGGCAAGTTTTTCTTCAGTAACCCATCCAAAAACATAACGGCCAATCTGAAGAGCGATAAAACCGATTACACCGGCAAGCATTGCCGTGGGCATTAAATGCTTTTGGAACAGCCTCACTTTCAACTTTAATACCGTAGCAATTCCCAAGCATGCGGCAATTCCGGAAAAGTACATCGCTACGCCCCATCCGTTCTCCATTTTTTAACTCTCCGTTCTAAATAATTTATTTTCATCCGGACTAATTAAAATATTTTTCAATTATCCTGGATCAAATCACTGCTTTCAATTTTCATATCAATTACATGTCCATTGCTCATAATCAACGGAATATTAATTATAGAACGTTTCCTTTGATTAATCGGGGAAATGTAGATACTGTCACCCTCAATCATCGTAGGGTAGCTTATTCTGACATCGATTCCGCGCTCGGAAAATATAATACCCGTCCTACCAAGAATCATAGATGACATTTCAGCAATAGCGCTTTTGGACATATCGTTTAAAACGGTTACTTCCTCGCCCATCATAACGCTTGCTATATATAAAGCTACATCTCTTTTTAACGCAAACAGGAACCGGCCTTCAAAATCACCGCTCATCCAAATAATAATAGCCAAACTGTTAACAAGATTATGGTTATCCATAAGCGACAAACGCCCAAGGGTTATATCTTCCTGCAGCAAAGCTTTTATTATTTTACTTGAAGCTATTAATACGGGATTAATATAATCAACCTTCATTCCTTACCCCCGCATGTACAAAACTAAAACAACCCAATCGTTCTTTTTATCGGAATACCAGGGTAGAAAATATTAATGCGTTTACAGCATTATATCATTTTTTATTTTTAAAACTCAATTTTTTTTCTGTTCCGTCAAACAGACGTTTTATATTATCCTTGTGCCGTATTACAATTAAAACCGACATAAGCACGGCAACCGCAACCACCAATGCGGGCAAATTATAAAACAACGAAACGATCGGCCAGAAAACCGCTCCAACCATAGAGCCGAGAGAAACATACCTGGTTAACGCTACAACAACAATAAAAACGGCCAGGCATATAAGTGCGGGAACGGGACTGATATACATAACAACGGCAAACGATGTCAAAACTCCTTTACCGCCCCTGAAACCGAAAAAGACCGGCCAATTATGACCTAAAACAGCAGCGAACCCGGCCAGATAAACACCTACCCATCCGAAATTATCTATATATCCGACTAATAAATGCCCAATTAAACAGGCGGCAATTCCTTTGAGAAAATCAACGATAAGAACGGCTGCAGCCGCAGGCTTCCCGAATGTTCTCAGAGTGTTTGTCACTCCTGCGTTGCCGCTTCCGTATTCGCGTATATCTTTTCTATATAAAATCTTGCCAATTATTACCGACGCATTAATACTACCAAGCAAATACCCGACAATAACGGATAAAACTACGTATATTACCACTAATGCCATTTCAATCACAACCTTTACAGCGAGAATTTATGCTTCTATGTTCTTTTCTTTTAATATAAACCGGATGGGAGTACCTTCAAATCCGAAATTTGATCTTAACGTATTCATAAGATACCTTTCATAGGAAAAATGCATTAAGTTCATGTCATTCACAAACAATACGAATGTTGGAGGTCTAACACCTGTTTGAGTAATATAGCGGATTTTCAGCCTTCTGCCTTTGTCTGAAGGAGGTTGAACCATTACAAGCGCTTCATTCAGCACATCATTCAAAACCCCCGTTGTTACGCGAAGCGATGCCTGGCTATAAACATGGTCAATCAGGTCAAAAAGACGGTCTATGCGCATACCGGTTTTTGCGGAAATAAACGTTACCGGCGCGTAACTCATAAACTCAAGTTTGCTGATAACAGTCTTGCGGTAATTTTCAAGCACGCCTGTTTCTTTCTCAATCATATCCCATTTGTTCACCGCTATTATACAAGCTTTGCCTTGTTCATGCGCATAGCCGGCTATTTTTGTGTCCTGCTCGGTTACTCCATCCTGCGCGTCAATCATAATAACGCAAACGTCCGACCTTTCTACCGCGGTCCATGAGCGGATAACGCTGTACCGTTCGATGTTTTCTTCAATTTTGCTTTTTCTGCGTATCCCGGCCGTATCAATAAAAATATATTTCTTTCCTTCACGCTCGACGGGCGTATCTATCGCATCCCGTGTCGTGCCGGGTATGTCGCTTACTATGACACGTTCTTCCCCTAATATGCAATTAATCAATGAAGACTTGCCGACATTCGGTTTACCTATCACAGCGACCTTAATATAGTCTTCGCTTTCATATTCGCCTGTATCGGCAGGAAAGTGCTCGTAAATAGCATCCAGAAGCTCTCCGAGTCCAAGCGCGTGAATTGACGATATTGCATATACATCGCCGAAACCAAGGTTATAAAACTCGTATACTTCAGGCGGAACATCACCGACATTATCAACCTTATTTACGGCAACCACAACCGGTTTTTTGGATTTTCTAAGCATATTTGCCACATCTTCATCAGCGGGAGTCAAACCTTCTTTTACGTCAACCATGAATATGATCACATCGGCCGTCTCAATTGCCAATTCAGCCTGGCGAATCATCTGTCGTTTAATATAATCTCCGGTAAACGGTTCTATGCCACCGGTATCTATAACTATAAACTCCCGCCCTCTCCACTCCGATTCGGCATAGATCCTGTCCCGTGTCACGCCCGGAGTGTCCTCGACAATTGAAATCCGCCTGTCTGTTATATAATTGAAGAATGTCGACTTGCCGACATTGGGTTTGCCGACTACTGCGACAACAGGTTTTGCCAAATTAACACCCTCCATATACTGCAATTCCTTTTTTTAATGATATTAGTTTAAACCTTATATGTCAACGTCTGTATGGATCATTATTCACGAGGGTCCTGTTTCGAGTATCGTTTTCTTGTACAAAAGCACGTACCAAAACATTAATCTTAAATGAAGCTCTTTGCTTCCGTTATTTGCAACAGTTCTCCGGGTTTCCGGTCTAAGAACAGAGGGAACCTTTCGGTTCCCTCTTAAAGAATCCCGCCGTCCATATTTTAAGCCGTTGCATGCCACCTGCAAGAAGCGGCGTATATACTCAGACCCGTTATAAATCTTCCGGAATAATATCGTTGCGGATCAGATCATCATAGTCCTCGCGTTTTACAATCAACCGCGCTTTCCCGTCCTTAACAAGCACTACCGGCGGTTTTCCGATTCTGTTATAATTCATTGCCATCGAATAGTTATACGCTCCGGTAGCAAGTATCGCGACTATATCTCCGATCTCCGCTTTTGGAAATGAAATGTCCTTTGCAATAAGATCACCCGATTCGCAATATTTCCCAGCTATTGTAACAGTTTCCGTGTGAGGAGCGAAAGGTTTGTTCGCAAGCAGTGCCGTATATTCCGATTTATAAAGTGCATACCTGGGATTGTCGCCCATTCCGCCGTCAATCGAAATATACTTTCTAACCCCTTTTATCTCTTTCACGCCCCCAATCCGGTAAAGTGTGATGCCTGCGGGCGCGACAATCGAACGTCCGGGTTCTATCAGTATATACATTTTACCCAGTCCTTTTTCTTTGCACATGCGCTTTACCGCTTTTGATACCGATTCAATATAACTGTCGTATTCAACAGGGTCATCCTTGCTCGTATAGCGAATTCCAAAACCGCCTCCAAGATTAAGTTCGGTTATGTTTATGTCGTATTTATCCCTGATATCGGCAATAAAATCCAGCATTATTTCGGCAGCATGTTCAAAAGGCTCAAGATCGAATATTTGTGACCCTATATGGCAGTGTACCCCGACGACTTCAACGTTGTCCATTTCTTTTGCCATTGAAATAATTTCATGGGCTTCTCCGTTTTCAAGCGCGACTCCGAATTTGGAATCTATTTGACCAGTCCGTATAAACTCATGTGTATGGGCGTCTATACCCGGTTTAATACGGAACAATATCTTCACTTTCTTATTTTTCCTGCACGCTGTATCATTCAAATTCAGGAGTTCCGTATAATTGTCAACAACAAAACGGCCAACATTATAGTCAACTCCCATCTCAATCTCTTCCAAGGTTTTATTGTTTCCGTGAAAATAAACCTTTTCCATCGGAAAACCGGCCTTTATGGCAGTATACAATTCACCGCCTGACACCACATCAAGCCCCAGGCCTTCCTGGTGTACAATCCTGCATGCCGCAAGAGTGCAGAAAGCTTTGCTTGCATACAGTACGAGCCCGTTTCCGTCGTAATATCTGTCAATCGCGTTTTTATATCTCCTGCAATTTTCACGGATAACCATTTCATCCAAAACATAAAGCGGAGTTCCAAATTCCCTGACTAGTTCAACAGTATCGCATCCTCCTATTTCCATGTTTCCCGATGCATTAACCTTTATGTTTTCTATCATTTTTTCACCATCCTGTTTCTGACTAATCTATATGGAAAATTGCCTTGGCAGTCTCAACACGCCGGGGCTTCTATTTCGTTATAATACCATTGATAAAAAACTTACGCAAGATTCAAAAGTTAATCCCGCAATGATAAAAAGCCTGCGTTTTTACGCAGGCTTTATCAGGTAAACAGGTTAATTATTTCAATTCACAGGTCGCGCCGACTTCTTTAAACTTCTCAACGATACTGTTGGCTTCATCCTTCGAAATGGCTTCCTTTATTGTTGAAGGAGCCTTGTCGACCAATTCTTTCGCTTCCTTAAGGCCAAGATTGGTTACTTCACGTACAACCTTAATAACCTTAATCTTTTCCGCGCCAACTTCTTTAAGAATAACATCAAATTCAGTCTTTTCTTCAGCAGGAGCAGCATCAGCCGCACCTCCACCGGCTGCGGGAGCCGCTGCAACAGCCACAGGAGCGGCAGCGGATACACCGAATTCCTCTTCAAGAGCCTTTACCAGTTCAGATAATTCAAGGACTGTTAAACCTTTAATTTCTTCAATTAAATTAGCAACTTTTTCACTCATATTCAAAACCTCCACTTAAAATATTTATGATGCTTGCGTTTGTTTTTTATCGGCAATTGCATTTAAAGCAACCGCCAAGCCGCGAATATTCGCATTAAGCACAGATACAATTCCGTACAACGGCGCTGCCAGGGAACCTGTTACCTTAGCCACCAGCTCTTCTCTGGACGGTAGTGAGGCAATGGATTTTATCATATCAATGCCGACTATCTTTCCTTCTACGACACCGGCTTTAAGATCCAGTTTTTCGTATTCTTTGGCGTATTTCGTCATAATCTTGGACGGAGCAACCGGGTCCTGCATACTAATAGCAATGGATGTCGGACCTTTTAAAAATTCGTCCAGTTGATCATATCCGTTTTCTTTCATTGCAAACCTGGCAATTGAGTTTTTAATGACAATATACTCAATCCCTGCTTCGCGCATAGCCCGTCTCATCTGTGTATCCTGTTCAACGGTCAAACCCCTGTAATCTGCCAAAACAAAAGATTTTGCTTCTTTGATTTTTCCTGACAGTTCTTGTACTTTTGCTTTTTTCAGTTCCAGGATTTTTTCACTTGGCATTTGCGGCACCTCCTTACTGAATTTTTACCTGATTACCTATTGTGTTTTTATTTTGCCTTTTTACGCAGTAAAAAACCTCTGTATTCTTTGTTTGCCACAGACATACAGAGGATTTAACTACGAATAAACTACCTGTTTGGTAAATCCTTTTTCGCCTCGGCAGGATGATATACGTTACACCTGACGGTTCCTGCTGTCTATGGCTTTATTATTAAACTTTCGGAAATATACTTACGCTTCGTTATTTTACTACATAACAAACTATTTGTAAACACTATTTACCGTCTTGTTAATCAAAAATTCTCTGCTGGTTTACCTTTATGCCGGGACCCATTGTCGAAGCCACAACAACGCTTCTAAGGTATTGTCCTTTTGCGGCGGCAGGTTTTGCCTTGATTACCGCATCAAGCAAGGTACGGAAATTATCCACCAGTTTTTCGGTTCCGAATGAAACCTTACCTATCGGGCAGTGGATTATATTCGTTTTATCAAGACGATATTCTATTTTCCCCGCTTTAATATCCGATATTGCTTTAGCGACATCCATCGTAACAGTTCCGGCCTTCGGATTCGGCATTAATCCTTTCGGACCGAGAACCCGACCAAGACGCCCTACAACGCCCATCATATCAGGGGTTGCAACAACAACATCGAAATCAAACCAGTTTTCCTTTTGAATTTTATTAACAAAATCTTCCGCGCCTACATATTCCGCGCCGGCTTTTTCGGCTTCGGTAGCTTTTTCGCCTTTTGCAAAAACAAGCACACGTACAGTTTTTCCTGTACCGTGCGGCAGTACAACCGCGCCTCTTACCTGTTGATCTGCATGCCGCGAGTCAACCCCGAGTTTTATATGAACCTCGACTGTTTCATCAAATTTAGCTTTTGACGTTTTCTGTACGAGATCCATAGCTTCCGCCGGTTCGTAAAGCTTCATTCTATCAACAAGCTTCAGGCTTTCAAGGTATTTCTTACCTCTTTTCATATCAAATCACTCCTTTGTGGTGCTAATTTCGGGATTACTCCCTCCCACACTGCAAAAAAACGATAACTTCAGTTTTCAACAACAACGCCCATGCTCCTTGCTGTTCCAGCGATCATGTCCATTGCTGCTTCAAGACTTCCTGCGTTTAAATCCTGCATTTTCATTTCTGCAATTTTCTTCAAATCCTCTTTTGAAAGGCGCGCGACTTTTTCGCGGTTCGGTACGCCAGAACCGCTTTCAATCTTGCAGGCTTTCTTTATCAGCACGGACGCAGGCGGAGTCTTTGTAATAAACGTAAATGACCTGTCCGCATAAACCGTGATTACAACCGGAATGATCAGCCCGGCATCCTTTGCCGTTCTTTCATTGAATTCCTTACAGAAACCCATAATGTTCACACTATGCTGTCCTAAAGCTGGTCCAACCGGTGGAGCAGGCGTAGCCTTACCTGCCGGTATTTGGAGTTTAATTACTCCTACAATTTTCTTTGCCATAATAGTCCACCTCCCAGAAAAAGTCTGCCTAAAAGCAGATTCTATTTTAAATTTCCGCAAATGTCAACAGCGGAAATTAAAACCGTTTTTGTATTTTCTGTTTCCGGTTACAGCTTCTGAATCTGAGTAAACTCAAGCTCTACCGGGGTTTCTCTTCCAAACATCGAAACCATAACTCTTACTTTTTTCCTGTCCATGCTTATCTCTTCAACAGTTCCAATAAAACTTTCCAGCGGGCCGTCAATAACTCTTACACTGTCACCTATCTCGTAATCAACAACAGTTTCAAATTGTTCAACGCCCATTGCCCTTATTTCTTCATCAGATAAAGGCACAGGTTTTGAACCGGGTCCGACAAAGCCCGTAACTCCCCTGGTGTTTCTTACCACATACCAGGATTCATCATTAATTATCATTTTAACAAGTACGTATCCGGGAAAAACCTTTTTCAATGTCGCTTTCTTTTTTCCATCCTTGATCTCGATTTGTTCCTCCATCGGTACGACAATATCAATAATATAATCCTGCAAATGCGGATTGTTCTCCACTATTTTTTCGAGGTTGGCTTTTACTTTATTCTCATATCCAGAGTAAGTATGAACAACATACCACTTCGCTTCTTCAGCCATTTTTCTTCGGAGGCACGCTCCTGTTCCCTCCTTTGCTAAAAACGATATAGCGGTCTGAATCCCAATACACTGCCAGCCAATACAAACAAAACGGAAACCGCGTTTGTTACGATACACCGCACAACTGCAGCATTACACAAATACGAGCGTATACAACTGGCTAAGAAGAAAATCTAAAATCCAAATAATTCCACCAATAATGAGACATGTTATTAAAACTATTAGTGTGTTGTTAATTACCTGGTTTTTCGAAGGCCAAATTACTTTCTTTAATTCGGACCGCACTTCTTTTGTAAACCTTGCAAGTCTTTGAAAAATATTGGGTTTTTTACTTTGTTCGGCCATTTACAACATCTCCTGTGTTATCGCATTATTCAAAACGGAAACATCTACCTGTTACAGTTTAACTTATTTGGTTTCCCTATGCAGCGTATGTTTCCGGCAGAACCTGCAATACTTATTCAATTCCAATCTGTCCGGATTGTTTTTCTTGTTTTTCATTCCATCATAGTTTCTTTGCTTGCATTCCGTACAAGCCAATGTAATTTTTACTCTCATTGCGTAACACCCCTCATATGCGCTAGAACTGCTGCCATCCGCAACTTAGCCGTATTAATCAAATTACTTTAAGTCACTTTCCAAATTACAATAAAATAATCTTTGCGATGCTTATTCTTCGAAGAAAACGGTTTGTTATCTTCAAAAAATGAACTATCGCCGCAGAATAAAAATTTTACACATAAAAAAAAGCCCTATATGGAAAGCAGAATTCAGTTTAGCACATTTCTCATCCCATGTCAAGCACTTTTCGGCGTTTAACGCAGTTTTTCAGCGTTTAACGCAGATTTCACGCAATTAAGCGCTAAATCCGCAGAGTTGGTTGCACCTCAGAGTTTCTTTTTAAACAAGTAGCCCGCGAGAGTTATGCCGAAAAGACAGCGGGTGATTAACGGGTCGAGTCATTGCTGTCGCGTTCCGGTTGGTACGTGACTCTGGTTCGGGTGTTTTCGGTGACGCCGGGCGACAAAAATTAAAGGGCAGGGTTTGCGCCCTGCCCGTGTTTTATTGATTTTACTTTTTGGAGTTAATCGCCGCCTGGGCAGCAGCAAGCCTTGCAAGCGGTACCCTGTATGGTGAACAGGATACATAATCCAATCCGACATCATGACAGAATTGAACCGACGACGGATCGCCGCCATGCTCTCCGCATATGCCGAGCTTGATATCGGGTCTTGTTTTCCGCCCTTTTTCCACGGCGATTTTCACAAGAGAACCAACGCCAACCTGGTCAAGTCTCGCAAAAGGATCAAATTCATATATCTTCTTATTGTAATACTCTTCGAGGAATTTACCAGCGTCGTCACGGCTGAAACCGAAAGTCATCTGCGTAAGGTCATTTGTTCCGAATGAGAAGAATTCGGCTTCTTCCGCAATCTGATCGGCTGTAATGGCCGCCCTTGGGATTTCTATCATCGTACCGACCAGATACTTCAAGTCTACGCCTGCTTCCTTGATTATTTTGTCGGCGGTTGAAACAACGATATCTTTCACAAACTTCAGTTCCTTAACTTCACCGACGAGCGGAATCATTATTTCCGGTACGATATTCATTCCTTCCTTATTAACATTTATTGCGGCTTCAATAATCGCTCTTGTCTGCATTTCGGCTATCTCGGGATAAGACACCGTCAGGCGGCATCCTCTGTGACCCATCATAGGATTAAATTCATGCAGTTCACAAATAATTCCATTAAGCTCATCATACGTCATTCCCATTTCGTCCGCCAATGTTCTTATATCTTCATCGTCCTGCGGCAGGAACTCATGAAGCGGGGGATCAAGGAAACGGATAGTAACGGGAAGTCCCTTCATTTCCCTGAACAAAGCCTCAAAATCGGCCCTTTGCATCGGAAGAAGCTTATCCAATGCTTTTTTACGCTGTTCCGCCGTACGTGATACGATCATTTCACGCATAGGACCAATCCTGTCGCTTTCAAAAAACATATGCTCGGTCCTGCACAAGCCAATCCCTTCTGCGCCAAACCTCAGTGCCTGCGCAGCATCGGCAGGGGTATCGGCATTTGCTCTTACTTTAAGCCTGCGAACTTCGTCCGCCCATTCCATAAGGGTATTGAAATAGCCGGTCATCTTCGGTTCTATTGTAGGCAGTTTTTCACCATAGATATTTCCGGTTGAACCGTCAATTGAGATCCAGTCTCCTTCGGTAAACTTACGCCCGTTTTTATCAATAAAGTATTTGCCTTCTTCGTTGATTTTAATTTCCCCGCATCCGGCAACACAGCATGTTCCCATTCCGCGTGCGACGACGGCCGCATGTGATGTCATGCCTCCGCGTCCTGTTAAAATACCCTGCGAAATGTGCATACCTTCTATATCTTCCGGGGATGTTTCCAAACGAACCAAAATAACCTGTTTTTCGCCTTTTTCAAACGCTTCCACCGCATCTTCCGCCGTAAAGTAAATCTTACCCGTTGCGGCTCCTGGAGACGCTGGCAGCCCTTTTGCTATCGGCTCCGCTTTTTTCAAAGTATTGGGTTCAAACTGCGGGTGAAGAAGAGTGTCAAGCTGTTTCGGGTCTACCTTCAATAATGCTTCTTCCTTTGTAATCATACCTTCATTCACAAGATCAACCGCTATCTTAAGCGCGGCAGCCGCCGTTCTCTTGCCGTTTCTTGTCTGGAGCATAAACAGCTTGCCCCGCTCAATAGTAAACTCCATATCCTGCATATCACGGTAATGATTTTCAAGTTTTTTAGCTATATCAACAAACTGGTTATAAACTTCGGGATTTATTTCCTTTAATTTTTCAATGGGGTAGGGCGTCCTTATCCCCGCAACAACATCTTCACCCTGGGCATTCATAAGAAACTCGCCGTACAGTTTCTTTTCACCTGTTGCCGGATCCCTCGTAAACGCAACGCCGGTACCGGAATCATTTCCCATGTTCCCGTATACCATTTCCTGCACGTTAACAGCCGTTCCCCAATCGGAAGGGATATCATTCAAACGCCTGTATACGATAGCACGGGGATTATCCCATGATCTAAAAACAGCTTTTACCGCTTCCATTAACTGAGCTTTCGGTTCCTGAGGGAAAGGTTCGCCTTTTATTCTAATGTACAGTTCTTTATATTTCGCGACGAGTTCCTTTAAATCGGACGCATCCAAATCCGTATCCTGTACGACTCCCTTTCTTTCTTTCATTTCGTCCATAACCTTGTCGAATTCAGATTTGTTTATCTCCATAACGACATCTGAAAACATTGTAATAAAGCGCCTGTAGCTGTCATAAGCAAAACGGGGATTCTGCGTTAATTCAGCGAGCCCTTCAACGACTTCGTCATTCAGTCCGAGATTCAAAATGGTATCCATCATACCCGGCATTGATGCGCGGGCACCGGAACGCACCGAAACAAGAAACGGATTTTTCGGATCTCCGAATTTCTTGCCGACGATTTCTTCCGTTTTGGAAAGGGCTTCATAAATCTGAGCCTCGATTTCTTTCGCAATTATTTTTCCGTCCTGATAATAACGGGTGCAGGCTTCCGTTGTGACAGTGAAGCCCCTGGGGACCGGCAGGCCTAAACCGGTCATCTCGGCAAGGTTTGCGCCTTTCCCGCCAAGCAGATTGCGCATTGACGCGTCGCCTTCGCTGAATAAATACACGTATTTTTTCATGTTATTTTCCTCCTAGTATATTATGATCTAAATATCAGATAATCATATAGGCAAAATATTCCCTGTTTACTGCCAAAAAACATAATAACATATGTATAAATTTCTAACAACAAAAATTCTAGTTTTTCAAATAGGTTCAAATTTAATGCTGTGTTCGTTACAGCTCAAATTTTCCGATAAAGAAATCTTTTAAATGTTCAATCGGAATTCTGACCTGCTGCATCGAATCCCTTTCTCTTATTGTAACCTTTTTATCTTCCAATGAATCAAAATCATAAGTGACGCAGTAAGGCGTGCCAATCTCGTCCTGCCTGCGGTATCGTTTCCCGATGCTCCCGGTTTCGTCATATTCGCATACGTAATATGCAATCAGTTCTTTGTAAATCTCATAAGCTTCATTGCCAAGTTTTTTTGACAGCGGCAAGACAGCTATTTTCACCGGCGCTACCGCAGGATGAAATCTAAGAACCGTCCGCACATCGTCCGGTCCAATTTCTTCTTCGTCATACGCGTCACACAAAAAAGCAAGCGTAACGCGATCCGCGCCCAAAGAAGGTTCTACACAATATGGCACATATTTTTCGTTTGTAACAGGATCAAAATAGCTTAAATCCTCTTTCGAATGTTCCATATGCTGTTTTAAGTCAAAATCCGTCCTGTTGGCTATACCCCACAGTTCTCCCCATCCGAACGGGAATTTATACTCAATATCGGTTGTAGCTTTGCTGTAATGGCTTAATTCTTCCTTGGAATGATCTCTGAACCGTATGTTTTCTTCTTTTATGTTCAACGACAAAAGCCAATCCCTGCAAAAGTTTTTCCAATAGACAAACCATTCCATGTCCGTACCGGGCTCGCAGAAAAACTCCAATTCCATTTGCTCAAATTCGCGTGTTCTGAATGTAAAATTTCCCGGTGTAATCTCATTACGGAAGGACTTTCCGATCTGCCCGATCCCAAAAGGTATCTTTTTGCGAGTTGAACGCATTACATTCTTAAAGTTGACAAATATACCCTGAGCGGTTTCAGGCCTTAGATATATTTCATTTTTTGATTCTTCGGTAACTCCCTGAAAGGTTTTAAACATAAGGTTGAACTTGCGTATATTCGTAAAATTGTGACCGCCGCAATCAGGACATCCAATGTTTTTTGCCGCAATATACTTCGATATATCTTCATCACTGAGACCATCGACAACCATATCGATCCCGTTTTCTTTATTCCAGTCGTCGATTAATTTGTCGGCGCGATGCCTTGTTTTACACTGCCGGCAGTCAATAAGCGGATCTGAAAAACCTCCCACATGGCCTGACGCGACCCAAACCATCGGATTCATCAGTATCGCGCAGTCAACCCCGACATTATACGGGCTTTCTTGTATAAACTTCTTCCACCAAAGCCTTTTTATATTGTTTTTAAACTCTACCCCAAGCGGGCCGTAATCCCACGTATTGGCAAGCCCATCGTATATCTCAGAACCCTGAAATACAAATCCCCTGTTTTTTGCAAGGGCAACGATTTTTTCCATCGTCTTCTCAAAAGCCATTTATTTTTCCTCCTGTATTTGCTTTATCTCTCGGATTAAAATATCAGCACCTTCAGGCTCGTTATCCGTTTTGGTTTCTTCCTGTTCAGCTTCATTCGATATATATTCCAATTCGTTATTATTTTCATTAATGGTTTCATGCGATTCCGCATTTTCAGCGAATTCGACTGTTTTATTCTCTTCCGGTTTAGAAGCCTCACCTTTTCTGGTATACCGGTATTTAACTTTCCCTTCTTTTATTTCTTCTATAGCTATTGTCACATCCTTATCCGATTTTATTTCGACAAGGGGCTGTGCTCCATTATTCAGCATACGGGCTCTTTTTGCCGTCGCTATCACAAGAGTATAACGGTTATCAACTTTTTTAAGCAGTTCCGATATCGGAGGTTTTATCATAACAATATCACTCCCTGTTTATTTATTGTCATACTTAGCTCGAATTAACAATGCATCATTATGCTATATTAAAACAAAACATGGAAACTGACAAGATTATCAAACAGAAGGCTGTTATTCACCGGTTTGCAGACGTTCCTTTGTTTGCGGCTTCAAGTTCAATTTCCAAAATTTCAATCAATCTGTCCGAAGCATCTTCTATCGTATCATTTATAATAACATAATCATATTCCGACATACGCTCCATTTCCTCTTTTGCTCTGCGCATCCTTTTCTCAATGACGTCGGGCGGCTCTGTTCCTCTGCCTGTTATCCTTCTTTTAAGCTCATCAGGATCAGGCGGGGCAATAAATATTGAAACGCATTCAGGGTATTGCCTTTTAATGTTGCCGGCACCTTCAACCTCAATCTCAAGAAGAACAATACGGCCCTTTTTTAACTGCTCTTCAACATACGCTCTTGGCGTTCCATAGAAATTGCCGCAGTATTCTACCCACTCAAGAAGCTCATTATTCTTTATCATTTCGTTAAAACGCTCTCGCGAAACAAAAAAGTAGTTTCTTCCTTCTACTTCACCCGGCCTTGGTTTTCGGGAAGTCGCAGAAACAGAATACACAATGTTATTGTTTTTTTCCCTTGCACGCGACACAACAGTACCCTTACCTACTCCTGCCGGTCCTGATACAACCACCAGAAGACCTGATTTCATTCCGCAGCCTCCTGATCGTCTTCATCAATCGCGAGCGAATCGCTTCCTTTGCCGCTTAGCCTGTGAGCTACCGTTTCCGGCTGAACCGCCGAAAGTATAATATGATCACTGTCGGTCACAATTACCGCACGGGTTCTTCTTCCATATGTCGCGTCTATAAGCATCCCGCGTTCTCTTGCTTCCTGGATGATACGTTTTATCGGCGCCGATTCCGGGCTTACAATGGCGACTATGCGGTTTGCGGATACAATGTTTCCAAATCCAACATTTATTAGTTTCATTATTCAAATCCTCCAGTTTTACAGAGACATAATTATATCAACATTCAAGGCTCAGGCAAATCAAACGGATAAATATATTACTCTATATTTTGTATTTGTTCCCTTACCTTTTCAATTTCACTCTTTAGTTCCACGACATGTTTTGTTATCTCCAAATCATTTGATTTTGATCCGATCGTATTAACCTCCCGGTTCATCTCCTGCAGGAGAAAATCCATTTTCTTTCCTACGGCACCATTCATATTCATTATATCCCTGAATTGAGAAATGTGACTTTTTAAACGTACCAATTCCTCGGTTATACAGCACCTGTCCGCAAAAATAGCGACTTCCATAGCAAGGCGCGTTTCGTCAACAACATTGTTTTCCATTAACTCCTGTATTCTTGCCGAAAGCTTATCCCTGTATTCACGCACTACAACCGGCTCACGGGTCTCAAGAAAGGATACATGGGACTCTATGCTGCAAAGAATATCCGACAGACTTTTCTGCAGTTTTTCCCCCTCTTTTTCTCTCATAATTATCAGCCTGTCCAGAGCATCATTTACGGCGGTTTTTATCACCGCCCAGATAGCTTCGTCATCCTCATCCTTTTTTTCCACTTTCAGAATGTCGGGGAATTTTGCCAGCGTTGAAGAAGAGATATCATCACGCAATCCAAGTCCGGCTGAAATTTTCATCAATGCATTATAATATGCTTTTGCAAGACCTTCATCAAGAATAACTTCCTTTGCCTGATCACTTAAATTGTCCCAATTAAGAAAAACGTCTATTTTGCCTCTTGAAATGCGCTCCATAATAAGAGTACGGATCCTGTCTTCAAAAGAACCAAGCTGCCTCGGCATACGTATAAAAACTTCACAGTACCTGTGATTCACGGACTTTAATTCCACTGTCATTCTTAAATTGCTATCCTGATATTCGCACCGACCATACCCGGTCATACTTTTTAGCATTACATTTGACCTCCCGGTTCAAATCCGCGCCAGCCCCGGTCACCTCTCCCAAAAAACCAGGCGTATATACACCCTTTCAGGAAAGCACAGGAGTAAAACTATTAAAAAGAACATTCTGGCCAATGTCGGACATAATGATATGCGGACGGACTACTACATTGCCAGTACGTTTTTTATCGCCTGGTAAACCCTTGATTTCTCGAAAGGCTTGATAACAAAATCCTTAGCACCCATTTTTATTGCTTCAATTACCATTGACTGCTGCCCCATTGCCGATACCATAATAATGCGCGTATTGGGACTTACCTTCAGTATTTCAGGAACTGCAACAATCCCGTCCATTTCCGGCATTGTAATATCCAAAGTCATTATATCAGGTTGATATTTCTTTGCCGCTTCTATAGCTTCGTGCCCGTTTGTCGCTTCACCGACCACGGTATACCCGTCAACCTGCTCTATCATTTTTTTAATTATCGTCCTCATAAAGACAGCATCATCAACAATAACAAAAGAAATTTCCTTCATGGGAGCATATCACTCATTTCATGCATTATAACTGATAAAACCGCTATTGCAGCCGTTTCCGTTCTTAGAGTTCTTCTGCCCAGACTAACCGGCGAAATACCGCATGCCTCCGCCATATGTATCTCGTCAGGCGAGAACCCGCCTTCCGGGCCGATAAAAACGCCGACTAAGTCAACACAATTTATATTATAACATTTGAATAAATCTTTCAAACATTTTTTTGCCTCTCCTTCATAACAGAAAACCATCATGCTCGTGCCGGTCGGACGGGCTTTTGCCATATCACCCCAATGATTCAGGGCGGCTTCGTAATCAACAGGTTCAGACACTTTGGGTACAACAACCCGCCCGCATTGTTTGCTGGCTTCGAGGGAGATCCGGTTCCACCGTTCAAGCTTTCTTACGGTATCTTTTACCCGGATTCTCGGCACCGAAAACTGCGTTATTACCGGAACAATTTTATATATACCCAGTTCAACCGTTTTTTGAACTATCAAATCCATTTTATCGGATTTAGGAAGCCCCTGGTAAAGTATTACCTTTATCCCGGGCTCGGTTTTAGGGTCGTATTTTCTCAATATCCTTCCGTAGGCGGTATTGTCTTCAAATGATACAAGTTCCATTTCATATTCAAAACCCATACCGTCAAAGGCTATAAACCTGTCGCCCTTTCGAAGGCGCAAAACATTGAGCATATGCTTTGCTTCGCTTCCCGATATAACAGCGGCATCGTTTTTTATATACCCAGGTTGTATCACGAACCTGTGCAGATTCTTACAGCCATCCATTCCCCATCAAACAACTCCTGTATAATGCGATATCCTGATTTGCTTACCGCTTCGGTTATCTCTTTTCTTCTTTCCTTAGTAATACCGCTTAGCACAATATTTGTATTGTCGGTGCAATACGCATGCAGCAATGGAAGCAGCGACAGGATAACATCGGTTATTATGTTAATCAAAATAATATCATACCGTTCACGCTTTATATCGTTAAGGCTTCCATGTATTACGGCAACTTTTGAATCAACTCCGTTATTCCGGATATTTTCTATTGCCGTTCTGCATGCAATTTCGTCTATATCCGCGCAGGTTACGCTAAAGGCTCCCAGCTTTGCGGCAATAATCCCGAGTATTCCCGTCCCGCACCCGAGATCGAGTACCTTTTCGCCGCCCTTTACTATATCATCGAGCATGATCGCACACAAACGGGTTGTTTCATGTGTTCCCGTTCCGAACGCCATTCCGGGATCAAGCTCAATAACCACTTTATCCGCCGGAGCATTAAAGTCTTCCCAGGATGGCTTTATAATCACTCTTTTTGAAATCGGAAACGTTTTATAATACTTCTTCCAGTTGTCTTTCCATTCGTAATCGTTACGTTCGCGTATTTCAATATGTGGACAGGGCGATACCGAATACCGTTTGAACGCTTCAATAAGTTTTTTTCGCAGGCTGCGACTGTCTTTATCATCTGCGCTGAAATAAGCCCTGATAATGATATTATCTCCAAGACCGCTGAGAAAATCATCCGCTGCATAATCCAAGTATTTGCGCTCTTCGAGGAGCCTGCGGAAATCTTCAGGGTCTACAACCTCTATACCCTGAATTCCCAGTTCAATAAAAACTTCAGAAATTATATCCTGCCATTTGGATTCTATAGTAACCGTAACTTCGAGCCAATTCATCTGCTTCACCCATTTATCGGATTTATTGAAACAAATCCTTCATTTTATCAAAGAAGTTCTTTCTTTGCTCAAACGCATCTTCTCCGCTGATATCCGCAAACTGGCGCAGCAGTTCTTTTTGCTTTGCCGTAAGTTTTTTAGGGACTTCCACGTTCACTTTTATAAACTGATCGCCCTTGGCATTTGAGCGCAGGTGTTTTATTCCTTTGTTCCTTAAACGGAACACTGTTCCCGTCTGGGTGCCTTCCGGTATGCTGTATTTCATCGTTCCTTCAAGGGTCGGAATTTCCAACTCCGCCCCCAAAGCCGCCTGTGTAAACGTAATCGGTATTTCACACATAATATCATAACCGTCCCGTATAAAAATCGGATGCGGCTGAACTCTTATGTTAACATACAAATCTCCCGGCGGTCCTCCTCTAAGGCCTGGCTCTCCTTCTCCGCGCAGCGATATTGTCTGCCCGTTATCTATTCCTGCCGGTATTTCCACTTTAATCTTCGAAGTTTTTTGCTGTCTTCCGCTGCCGCGGCATTCATCGCAGGGATCGGAAATAATTGTGCCTTCACCGCGGCAAACATCACAGGTCCTCATGTTAATCATCTGTCCAAACGGAGTGGCCTGGGCATGACGAACCTGACCGGTTCCGTTACAGTGCCTGCATGTCTGCGGAGATGTACCGGGTTTAGCTCCCGTACCGCTGCATTTGCCGCATGTTTGAAGACGTGTAACACGGATTTCCTTGTTCGTGCCAAATACCGCTTCATTAAATGTTATTTCGAGAGTGTATTTAATATCCGCTCCCCTTCTGGGACCCGGTTTTTGTCTTCTTCTTGTGCCAAAAGGCGAACCGCCAAAAAAATCTTCAAATAAATCATCAAACCCAAAATTAAAATCAAAGCCTCCAAAACCGTTGAAACCACCGAATCCGGAGCCGTCCAGCCCGGCATGCCCGAAGCGGTCATATTTCTGACGTTTTTGAGGATCACTTAAAACTTCATATGCCTCATTTATTTCTTTAAATTTGATTTCGGCTTCCTTATCGCCTGGATTTACGTCAGGGTGATACTTTTTTGCAAGATTCCTGTACGCCTTTTTTAACTCCGCTTCACTTGCGCTGCGGTCTACGCCGAGTATTTCATAATAATCCCTTTTTTCGGGCAAACTAACCAACCCCCAGCAGTTGATCTAAACAACTTAAAAATTATAGCATACTTAATGCCTGCCTTCAACTTAGAAACAGCCGTATTTCTTGCAGTTTCCGTGTCCTAAAAATTTTTTCCAGGAACCTGTATCCAGTTTTTAAAGTTAAAAATCGTAATACGGATAAGAAAACAATTCAATGAATACGAACTAATTAAAACAGTACCCAATTTAGCGGCTGCTTAATTAGGTACAGGAATAAAAACAAGAGCTATTGTCTAAAGTTCAATTTCCGTTCCGTGCGGAATCATTATAGCAACGAGTCAAAGGGTGCCTTTGACTCGTTGTATAATCATGTTATGGTCAAAACAATAATGCATTGCTCAGGCCGTTTTATTTGTCGTCGTCCACAACTTTATAATCGGCGTCATATACGTCATCCTGCCCCGAATTAGTCCCCGTGTCCGCACCTGCTCCGGGATTAAACCCTTCTGCACCGCCCGGGTTCTGCTGGTATATTTTTTGAGATACCGGATAAAACGCCTGTGCCAATTTCTCTGTGGCCTCTTTTATTCTGTCGGCATTGTCGCTTTTTACAGCTTCCTTCAAATTGTTCAGCTCTGCTTCGATATTTTCCTTATCGGCAGAATCAACCTTGTCGCCTAACTCCTTAAGTGTTTTCTCGGTCTGGTAAATCATCGAATCGGCATGGTTCTTCACTTCAATAAGTTCCTTCCTCTTTTTGTCTTCCGCTGCGTATTTTTCGGCTTCTTTCACCGCTTTTTCAATTTCTGCCTCGGTCAGATTGGTGGACGCAGTAATCGTGATTTTTTGCTCATTTCCGGTTCCAAGATCTTTTGCCGATACGTGCACAATTCCGTTCGCGTCAATATCGAATGTAACTTCTATCTGAGGAACACCCCTCGGAGCAGGCGGTATGCCTGACAACTGAAAATTCCCAAGCAGCTTGTTGTCGGCTGCCATTTCTCTTTCGCCCTGAAATACGCGGATATCGACACTGGTTTGACCGTCAGCTGCCGTAGAAAATATCTGGCTTTTCTTTGTCGGAATTGTCGTGTTTCTTTCAATCAGTTTTGTGAATACACCGCCAAGAGTTTCTATACCAAGGGACAGCGGCGTGACATCAAGAAGCAGCAGATCCTTGACTTCTCCGGAAAGCACGCCCGCCTGGATAGCCGCACCTATTGCAACGCATTCGTCGGGATTGATCCCTTTAAACGGCTCCTTGCCAAGAAACTTCTTTATTGCTTCCTGAACTGCGGGAATCCTTGTGGAACCGCCGACCAGCAGTACTTTATCGATGTCTGACGGGGAAAGTTCGGCATCAGCCAATGCTCTTCGGGTTGGTTCCATAGTTTTCTCAACCAAATCCGCAGTCAACTCTTCAAATTTCGCCCTTGTCAGCGTAAGGTCAAGGTGTTTCGGACCTGTAGCATCCGCGGTTATAAACGGAAGGTTGATGTTTGTCGTGGCCACCGAGGATAATTCTATTTTTGCTTTCTCGGCAGCTTCCTTCAATCGCTGGAGAGCCATCTTGTCGTTTTTTAAGTCTATTCCGCTATCCTTTTTAAATTCGGCAACCATCCAGTCTATAATTCTATCGTCAAAATCATCGCCGCCAAGGCGGTTATTACCGCTGGTCGCGAGAACTTCAAAAACACCATCGCCTATCTCGAGTATCGATACGTCGAACGTACCGCCGCCAAGGTCGAACACAAGTATCTTCTGATCATTCTCTTTATCCAGTCCATATGCTAAAGAAGCAGCCGTAGGCTCATTGATTATGCGAAGCACTTCAAGACCTGCTATCCTTCCGGCATCTTTTGTGGCCTGACGCTGCGAATCGCTGAAGTATGCCGGTACGGTAATAACAGCCTGAGTAACGGTTTCGCCAAGATAGCTTTCCGCATCGGCTTTCAGTTTCTGAAGTATCATCGCGGAAATCTCCTGCGGTGTGTATTGCTTGCCGTCAATATTTATTTTCCTGTTTGTGCCCATATCCCTTTTGATTGACATTACGGTCCTTTCAGGGTTCGTTATGGCCTGACGCTTCGCAACCTGCCCTACAAGCCGCTCTCCGGTTTTCGAAAACGCTACAATAGACGGCATCGTCCTGCTTCCTTCCGCACTCGGAATAACAACAGGCTCTCCGCCTTCCATTACAGCAACACAGGAATTCGTTGTACCCAAATCTATTCCTATCACTTTTGCCATAAAAAAATCACTCCTATATTTCAAATTTAAGGTCAAAGATAATCTCTTATTACATATATATAAACTTTATTAGTTAGCCACTTTAACCATCGAATGGCGAATTACGATTTCATCCTTATATATATAACCCTTCTGGAACTCTTCAATAACTTCGTTTTCCCCGTATTTTTCATCTTCTACATGCGACACGGCTTCGTGAAAATCAGGATTGAAGGGTTTCCCAAGGGCTTCGATCTGTTTTACTCCCATATTGGAAAGTATATCCAGGATTTGCCTGTGAATTAACTGTACTCCTTCCCTTATACTCTGACCACCCTGCTCATCGGCCGCCGACACGGCTCGCTCAATATTGTCCAAAACCGGAAGAAACGCCGCAACTATATCCGCCACCGCGCAGCCGTACAGTTTTTCCTTTTCCTTCAGCGTCCTTTTTTTATAATTATCAAACTCGGCGGCAAGCCGCTGGAACCTGTCTTTTAATTCATCCAATTCTTCTGCCTTCTTATCGATGTCTTCTTCTTTTTTATCGGTACTGTTTCCATTTTCCGGCTGCAGCGTTTGCTGTTCATTACCGTCGGTTTGCCCATTATCAATTCCTGTGTTCTTTTTTGTGTTATCAACTTCACATGTTACGTCTTCTATTTGCTTTTCATCCGTTTTTCTCTTGTCCATACGGTTTCATCCTTCCATTATATATATTAATAATTCTTGTCACTCTTCATTAAGTATTCTTAAAATCTCCCGGTTTATAAGCTTTTGTATATATTTCATTGCCGAAATAACTTTTGCATATGACATCCGTGTCGGGCCAAAAATACCAAAAGCCCCCACATCGGTATCCCCGACTCCGTAAGCTGTGGTCACAAGACTGCAGTCCTGCATAAGCCCAAGCTGATTTTCCTTTCCGATTTGAACCTGCAGACCACTTTTATTCATTGCCGAACTCATCAATTCTTTAATAACATCCTTATCACTAAACAGTTCCAAAACTTCTCTCACTTTCAGCAGATCACTGAATTCAGGATGGTTCAGCAGGTTTGTCGCTCCGTGAAGCATCAATTTGGTTTGTTCTGTTCCTTTCAGGCATGTGTTCAGCCCTTCAACAACATTTTCCACTATACCCTGATCAACTTTGGTTTCCCTGCTGATAATGTCAACCGAGGGTATTTTAATATTCTCTATAATTTTACCACTGAGTTTTTCCTCAAAAAAACCTGACAGTTTTGCCATATCATCGGATGTACATTCAGTATTCAGGCGAACTATGTTGTTTTTTACAACTCCTCCGCCGGTCACAATAATAACAAGCGCCTTTTTTTCATCTATCTGCACAACTTGTACATTCCTTAAAATAGTTTTTTTAAGCGCCGGCGCCAAGGCAAAAGAAGTATAACCCGTAACTGTTGATATTATATCCGAAGCCTGGTTAATCAGTGCATCAATTTCATTCAAACGAAGCTCAATGGCGCTTCTTATTTTTCTAATTTCATCTCTCGCAAGCGTTTCTACCTGCATAAGATGATCCACATAAAACCTGTAGCCCTTGTCTGACGGTACTCTTCCTGCCGAAGTATGCGGCTGGGTTATATAGCCCATTTCCTCAAGGTCAGCCATTTCATTTCGTATTGTCGCCGAACTCAAGCCAAGTTCATGTTTTTTCGAAATGGTCCTTGAACCCACAGGCTGTGCCGTCTGTATATAATCATCAATCAGTGTTTTAAGTATTCGCATCTTTCGTTCGCTCAATTCTTCCTCCCAGACCATTAGTTCACCTCCAAACCCAAAAACAAACAGCCTGTTGGAAACAACGGCCACAAAAATATAATCCCCAATGATAATGTTTTAAGTCTTTTTAAAGACTTCCAAAAAACACCCCTTATATTTTGTTAGCACTCTCTTTAAACGAGTGCTAAACGCTAATATAAAAATACCATTCCGCCTGATTTTTGTCAAGAGGGGAGCATTTAAAACCTGATTTTGAACTATTGCATAATAATGGAAAACTGTTCAATCTGCCGGTAATATGATTTTCACCCTGCATCCGCCGTCTTTAATATCTTCAAACTCGATGCGCCCGTTGATTTTCTCAATTTTCCCGTGAATATCGTCCATTTTTTTACTGCCTGCAAATGATTCACAGGAACCAATTTGGTTGCCGGATACCTCAATAATAACACTATTGTTCTTACTGTACGCGGCAAGCTCGATATTGCCCAGTTTTTCCTGATCCATCCCCTGTCGTGAACGGTATATCGAAAGTATAAGCTCTATAAGCTCGGCAAGGGGAATGACTATTTCGTCTGCTATTTCTTTCTTTATTTCGGTATTTTCGCCGATTGTTGAGAAAACCACGTGTATACCGGTTTCTTCAATCATGGCCCTTGCTGCACGCGTAATTTTCTGAAAAGATTGCTGCAGCGTTACAAGCCGCAATTCCTGTATAATCTTTCCAATATCCGACGACATTTCCCCGGCTTTCTTCAATTCGACAGTGAAAGCATCATCGCTTCCAAACCTCGACACGGATTCATTATGCAGATTTTGTTGAGCTTCTTCAAGGCATCTGGTGATATCAAGAATTGTATCAAGCTGTTTGAGCGGAATTTTGACATATTGCTCACCGGACACGTTACGTATTTTTTGAGCTCTTATAGCTTTAATAAGTAATCCGGTTTCAAGCTTTTTTTCACGGACGGCAATTTCGCCGAATTTCATCTTCCGGTATATATTGCTTTGCTTTTCAAGAACATCATTTATATCATTCTCTTGCATTGCTCCTTCTTCGACAAGGATTTCCCCGATTCTATTTTCGGGCGGGCGGACAGGCTGTTTTACATCGAGCATTACTTCATCATGAAGCTGCTTTACACTGGTCAGATGCTGTTCTAATTCTCCCTGGAATCTGGTATCTTTAACAATGTTAGAATTATTGCATATTCTCCTTAAAAACAAAACTGTTTGAAGCAAAACATTAATAAAAGTGCGTGTAGCCGGTATACGGAATTTCCTGCATGCATCAATTAATGCCTCATTTTCTTCGATAAGCCGGACCGCTTCATCTTTTTCTAGAAATCCCGCTAATCCCTTCAGCGAAATAAAGATATTATAAACAGAATTTAAATATTCCGTGTTATCAGGATCAACCTCAAGATTAACCAACTCGAGTTCAATTGAGTCAAGCGTTTCAAGAATTTCCTGAATAAAGTCATTGATATAATTTTTTTTGATTTGATTCAGTTCAAAATCCATGCCGCCGCTAATCCCGTGGGAATTTGCCCGATTGTTATGTTCCATAAACAAACAACCTTTCTATTTTAAATTAGGTTTTGCAGTACTGCCTGTCCACAAACAGCAATGCCACAGTATTATTTAAGAACATAAACATACAGCATTTCCCCAAACATTTCATATAAATTCCAGCCAAACCTGATTCGCATAATCCAATCCGGCTTTTGTCAATCTTAAAATATCTCTATCCATGCATACGAGTTTTTTCTCTTCAAGAGAAGCAATTTTCTTTCTGTATTTATTTACTGCTTCAGAGCCAAACTCGCATTCCAGTCTTTTCAGGGATATGCCATCCGTAAGCCTGAGTCCTAGAATAAACCTTTCGGATAACCTCTGTTCATCATTAATTGTTTGGGCCGTAGTTTCCGGTGAGAATCCCTTTTTTAGTATTTTAATGTATTCAACAGGATCCGTCAAATTACAACTTCTTATATTGCGGTAAAATGAATGCGCAGCCGCTCCAAATCCCAAGTATGGTTTACATAACCAGTATTTTATGTTATGCGCGCATTCAAACCCCGGTCTGGAAAAATTGGATATCTCGTAATGCCTGAAACCATTGCAGCCTAATTCAGCAATTGCGTAATTGTACATTTGCCTGTCAAGTTCGTCATCGGTATACGGTAATTTACCTCTTTCGCGCATTCGGTACCAGGGCGTGTTTTCTCCGATTTCAAGGCTGTAGCATGACACATGCGTAATATCGCTTTTTATTACTGTGTCTATCGTTTCAGCCCAGTCTTCCATTGTCTGTGTCGGAATACCAAATATTATATCGGCATTTATATTGGTAAAACCAAATTTTTTTGCCATATCGATACAATCAACGAACTTATCCTTAGTGTGGATGCGTCCCATAAGCCTTAAAATCCGGTCCTGAGCGGCCTGTAATCCTACGCTTATCCTGTTGAATCCGAGCCGCCGGTACGCTTCCGCTTTTTCATCGGTGACCGTTCCGGGATTGACCTCCAAAGTCATTTCAGTATCTTTCGATACACTGAATAATTTTGTTAATGTATCTATAATTAATGAAAAGTCCGCTGCGGGAATAAGCGAAGGCGTTCCGCCGCCCACAAAAACCGTATCCGCGTGAACATGACCGTATTTTTCTCTTGCAAGCTCCATTTCTTTGCACAATGCCAGCGCATAGTCGCGGAACAAACCCTCCATCCCGGAAAAAGAAGGGAAATCGCAGTAATTGCACTTCTTAACGCAAAAGGGTATATGGATATAGATGCCTACCTTTTCGATATCATTCATTTCTCAATGCCTCTTTAAAGCCATAAGTCCCCGGAAGACCGCAGGACTTGACTCTCCGTCATGTCATGTGTCCAGTTTCAATACGCTCATAAACGCTTCCTGCGGAAGTTCTATGCTCCCTATCTGCCTCATTCTTTTTTTGCCTTCCTTTTGCCTTTCAAGCAGCTTCTTCTTTCTGGTTATATCTCCGCCGTAGCATTTTGACAGGACATCTTTCCTGTACGCCTTCACGGTTTCGCGCGCTATTATCTTTGATCCTATGCAGGCTTGTATCGGCACCTCAAACATTTGCCTCGGAATTGTATCCTTAAGTTTTTCCGCTATTTTTCTTCCGCGGGCATAAGCCTTACTTTTATGGACAATAAAAGACAATGCGTCGACAATTTCTCCGTTAAGGCGGATATCCAGTTTTACCAGATCGGATTTTTGATATCCCCGGAACTCATAATCAAATGATGCATAGCCCCTGGTGCGTGATTTCAAAGCATCAAAAAAATCATACACTATTTCATTCAGCGGCATGTCATAAGTAAGAATGGTACGTACCTGATCGATATACTCCATCCCGATATAATTGCCCCGGCGATCCTGGCATAATTCCATAACGCTGCCGACATATTCGGCCGGTGTCATTATTGAGGTACGGACAATGGGTTCTTCCATCATTTCAATTAAACCGGCATCGGGGAAATTGGTAGGATTATCTATCATGCTGACTTCACCGTCAACTGTTGTAATGCGGTATATAACGCTCGGCGCAGTGGTAACAAGAGCAATATTGTACTCGCGTTCAAGCCTTTCCTGTATTATTTCCATATGCAAGAGGCCCAAAAAACCGCATCTGAAACCAAAACCAAGCGCAGCCGATGTTTCGGGTTCAAACAACAGTGATGCGTCATTTAGCTGAAGTTTTTCAAGCGCTTCCCGCAGATCTTCGTATTCGGCGCCATCCGCCGGATAGACGCCGCAAAATACCATTGGGACAGCTTTTTTATAACCGGGAAGGGGCTCACTTGCCGGATATGACGCAGAAGTTATTGTATCTCCTACATGCGTATCCCGAACGTTTTTTATGCTTGCGCATATATATCCCACTTCACCCGACAAAAGGCGTTCTGCCGGCATCAGCCCGCCCGGCTTGAAATAGCCCAACTCGGTTATTGTAAATCTCTTCTTCGTATGCATCATAATAATTTCTTCGCCGACGCTCACGCTGCCTTCCATTATCCGGACATGGGCTATAACACCTTTATAATTGTCATAAACCGAATCAAAAACCAAAGCTCTTAACGGATCGTTCTCGTCGCCTTTCGGGGGCGGGATTGTTTCAATAATTTTTTGAAGAACAGCCTCAATATTAATCCCGTTCTTTGCGGAAATAAGGGGCACTTCACTGCAATCCAGCCCTATTATATCTTCAATCTCGCGTTTTACATCATCAGGCCTTGCCCCGGGAAGATCTATTTTATTGATAACCGGAAGAATTTCAAGGTTATGCTCGAGCGCCAGGTAGACATTCGCAAGCGTCTGGGCTTCAATGCCCTGTGAGGCGTCCACAACCAATACAGCGCCTTCACAGGCGGCAATGCTCCTGGAAACTTCGTAATTAAAATCGACATGGCCGGGTGTATCAATAAGGTTAAGAATATATTCGTCACCGTTTTTATCCTTATATATCATACGCGCGGCTTGAGCTTTAATGGTAATTCCGCGTTCCCTTTCCAAATCCATCGTATCCAGAACCTGTTCTTCCATTTCACGTTCGGTTAAAACCCCGGTCATTTCCAGGAGCCTGTCGGCAAGCGTCGATTTGCCGTGATCAATATGAGCTATTATGCAGAAATTTCTAATTCGCTTTTGCCTTTCACTTATCATCGCATTACCCCGTTTTTTAGGAAAGTATCATTGAATAATAATATACCACAGGGTCTTAATGCTGTACAATATGTCATTTTCCGGCTGACCTTGCGAACGGAATTAGAAGAACTATTGCACAATAACGGAAACTAGTTTGCACACTATTCCCGCGGGTCCTGGTTCGGGTGTTTCGGGTTCCTGGGGCGACAAAGCACCTACCGGCAACATTCTTTAGATCATGTTTTACGTTTACGTAGAGGTCTTCATATCCCGGGTCGCTCATTAACCCGCTCCACAGTTACCTGTGGGCAGCAGGGCTTCGAAGCATATCGCCCGTCGTCACCGAAAGCGCCCGAACCACCCGCTGTCTTTTCGGCGTAACTCTCACGGGCTACTCGGAAGAACTATTGTGCAATAACGGATACTATAGCGGAATGAAGCTTAGAGATATACAGTCAGAGCGAGGATAAGCAAGTCGACTGTTTGAGCGAAAATGCTTCCTGCAAAAATTATTCTGAAGCATTTTTGCGAGTTTCGACTTGCCCGAGCTGAACTGTATAGCTCTTGCAAATGAAGCTCCTTGTTGACGTTATTGTACAATAGTTCAAAAGGAAGTACCTGTAGGCAGCAGGGCTTCGAAGCATGTCGCCCGTCGTCACCGAAAGCGCCCGAACCACCCGCTGGTTTACAGCATGAATTCGCAGTAATTGTTCAGCAGGTTGTTCTAATTCATGCCGAGCATTGTGTCAATGAAAATGCCGTATCCGCGGGAGGGATCATTTACAAGCACATGCGTTACCGCTCCTACTATTTTGCCGTCCTGGATAATCGGGCTTCCCGACATCCCCTGTATGATTCCGCCCGTCTCTCCAAGAAGCCTCGGATCGGTAATTTTAAGGATCATGCTTTTCGGACCGGACAGATTTTTCCTTACTACTTTTTGAATTTCAACACTGAATTCTTCAATTTCTTCTCCGTGTATATTCGAAAGGATATACGCCGGCCCTTCCTTCACAACACTTCTCGTTCCCACCGGGTACTTTCTGCCGGCCAAATCATTTAACGCATCGCTTCTGATTTTTCCATATACCCCGAAAGCCGTATTCCAGTATATGTCGCCAATTACCTCCTGACTATCCAGAAAATCGCCCTGCAGTTCTCCCGGTGTTCCCTGCAGCCCCTTTCTTATGCCGTATACGGACGATTTTAACAATTCCCCCCTTTTGACAGGCATCATTATTCCCGTATCAATATCGGTTATGCCATGTCCCAGCGCCCCAAATTTCCCTGTTTCTTCTTCGATATACGTCAGCGTGCCTATTCCCGCCGTACTGTCCCTTACCCAAATCCCGAGCCGGTATTTGCCATCTTCGACGCACTGCGCGGGGGTAACCTGTGAGTACATTATCCGGTTATCATGGATAAATTTTATCTGTACAGGATTTGCTCCCGACTGCTCGACTATTTTTGAAAGATCGGTTATTTTCTCAAGCTTTTTGTTGTTCGCTTCAATGATAAAATCCCCCGGCTCCAGACCGGTATCTTTTACGGGTATGACTTCCTTTCCGTCGGGAGTGACCACACCGGATACGCCGACTACGAGAATTCCTTTTACATATAATTTTATTCCTACGGTATTGCCGCATACTATAAGCTCTTTTGACGGAATAGCGTTTACTTCTATATCTTTTACGGGAACTATTCCAAACAAACTGAGCCGTATTCTTTTCTGCCCGTACTGTGTGCATTCAATCGTGTAAGGCATTGTAAATGACGAATTTTTAGCAGCGTCATCCAGTTTTTCTATCCTTATCCCGCTTGTTTGCGTCGAAAGCTGCAGTTGAAAAGGAGAAAAAAATTCAACCCGATATTCCTGTCCGGCAAGAACCGTCATTTGGCTCGGAGTGAACGCTATTATAGATATAAGAACCGTTACAATAACAGTAAGCAGTAAAAAACAAAACCTGAAAATGGGATTCTTTTTTCTCATTTTACACGCTCCAGTCGGAAAACTTTTACGGCATCTTAACATTAGGCCGGTGATCTGTCGGCCGTAATTAACTGTGTATTCAAAAGATTTATGAATACGGGTGTTCTTAAGTTAACCGAAGCGCAAAAAAATTATGCGAAAAGAAAGCGGATTTTAGAATACCGCTCAAGACAAATAGAGGAATTGAGAACTATGTAATATTTACGATCCAAGCCAGTTTATGATAGCAAATGTCTTCAAGAAGCAATCGGATTTTAAGAAATCGTCATCATATTTTGAAGAGCATAACATCGGATGCCTTGAAATATGAAATATTCCCTTTTTAATATGCTTTATTCTCTGCTGTGGACTTTTTCCCCAAAGAAACCAATGGCATACAATCCGCGAAGATATGTAAGATAAAAGCCTGCAGGAAAACTCATGCCATAAATGCCCATGGCTGCCGGGAACACCGGGAATGCACGTAAAAGAAGTGTTAAGCAGCAACACGCCCTGATTTTCCCATGATTCAAACAGCTTGCCAGGTGGCAGTATCGGGAACCTGCCCGTTTCTACCTCTCTTTGTATCTGTTTGAACGGGAGTATGTCCTCGTACGAAGAAACCCGGTTATAGCTTTTATGTATAAGCCTGACGATGTTTTTAAGAGAAACCTGCCTGAAGCTTTGCTGCCATGACGTAAGGCCGCCCACCTCAAATGCTCTGCCTGTCGCTATTCCCTTCTGTGGATACGGATCCTGACCCAAAATTATAACTTTAACATTTTCCAGATTAACCTTTAAAAAGCGTAAAACCTTATCAGCTTCAGGGTTTATATTTTCGCCTGTTTTGGCGGCGATTTCGTCAATCATTTCGAGGCCTCCGCCGTTTAGAAAATCATACCAGGAACTGTTGATGTTTTCCGGAAGCATCTTGCTGCCCATCATTAACTCCTTCCAAATCGCATCAAAAACTGTATTATGGGGAATACCTTAATAATCCATTATCTCTTGTTTTTCGTCAGCATTTCTATTTGATCCCGCAGTTCCGCCGCTTTTTCAAATTCGAGTTTTCTCGCGGCTTCCTTCATTTCCGATGTTAATTGCTTGATAATAACTTCCAAAGACTTGTCTTTGTATATTGTCCTGAAATCATCAACCTTGAACTGTGCACTGTCTTCGGCGACCTTAAGGGTTTCAATCACGTCATGCACCGATTTTTGTATCGTTTTAGGGGTTATTCCCATTTTTCTGTTATATTCCAACTGCTTATGCCTGCGCCTGTTCGTTTCGCTTATTGCTCTTTGCATTGAACCGGTCATGTTATCGGCATACATTATAACTTTTCCGTTCACATTTCTCGCGGCTCTCCCTATAGTCTGTATCAGTGAGGTTTCCGAACGGAGAAATCCTTCCTTGTCGGCATCAAGGATTGCCACAAGGGATACTTCAGGCAGGTCAAGGCCCTCACGCAACAGATTAATTCCAACGAGCACATCAAAAACCCCAAGCCGCAAATCCCTGATAATTTCCATCCGTTCCAGCGTTTCAACATCCGAATGCAGGTAACGCACTTTTATGTCCAAATCTCTGAGGTAGTTTGTCAGGTCTTCCGCCATTCTTTTTGTAAGAGTTGTTACAAGAACCCGTTCATTTCGTTCAACGCAAATTCGAATTTGTTCGATCAGGTCGTCAACCTGTCCCTTGACGGGTTTGACTATAACCTCGGGGTCAACCAGCCCTGTTGGCCTGATAATCTGTTCGACAACTGTTTTCGATTTTTCGCGCTCGTATTTGCCCGGTGTGGCACTTACATAAATTACCTGGTTTACGCGCTCCTCGAATTCGGAAAACATCAGCGGCCTGTTGTCATATGCGGATGGAAGGCGAAAACCGTATTCCACAAGCGCTTCTTTCCTTGAACGGTCACCGTTGTACATCGCGCCTATTTGCGGTATCGTCACATGAGACTCGTCAATAACCAGAAGATAATCCTCAGGGAAATAGTCAATTAATGTATATGGAGCGGTTCCCGGCGCTCTCCCGCTTATATGCCTTGAATAATTTTCAATGCCCGAACAGAACCCAACCTCGCGCATCATCTCAAGATCATAGCGCGTACGCTGCTCAAGCCTTTGCGCTTCCAGAAGCTTGCCGTTTTCCCTGAAATATTTCAGCCGTTCTTCAAGTTCAGCCTCGATTGATTTTATCGCGCGCTCCATTTTTGCTCTTGTTGTGGCATAATGCGATGCGGGGAATACCGCTATATGCGTTCTCATCCCTATTATTTCTCCGGTTAACGGATCTATTTCGGTAATTCGTTCAATTTCATCCCCGAAGAATTCAACGCGTAATATACTTCCCGATGAAGAAGCGGGAAATATGTCAAGCACATCTCCTTTTACCCTGAAAGTTCCTCTCCTGAAATCTATCTGATTGCGGGTATACTGTATGTCCACGAGTTTTTTTATGACTTCATCCCGGTCCTTTCGCATTCCCGGTCTCAATGACAGCATTAATTCGGTATAATCTTCCGGATCTCCAAGGCCGTATATGCAGGATACACTTGCTACGATTATCACATCCCTTCGCTCGAACAGCGATGCTGTAGCCGAGTGCCTGAGATTATCTATTTCATCGTTTATCGAAGCGTCCTTTTCAATATAAGTATCGGTAGAGGGTATATAGGCTTCAGGCTGGTAATAATCATAGTAGCTCACAAAATACTCCACCGCGTTATCGGGGAAAAATTCGCGGAATTCCAGGCATAACTGGGCCGCAAGGGTTTTATTATGCGCTATCACGAGCGTAGGTTTCTGTACGTGCTCTATTACATTCGCAATTGTAAAAGTTTTACCCGAACCTGTTACCCCCAGGAGCGTCTGATGTTTCTTGCCCATATTAATCGAGTCGACAAGGCTCTTAATCGCCTCGGGCTGATCCCCTGAAGGCCTGTAATCGGATTTCAGCTTAAAACGACGCATAATACTCCTTTCCATTCCGCTCTTTTGCTTTTAAATAAAAAAACCGTACATGGCTTAAGCATGTACAGTCTTATTTAAGTATACGGTTATTTCAGCAGCAATGTAAGCACTATTGATGTTATGAGAAACAATATCGCCGCTACGCCTGTATATTTACTAAGCATTGCGTCTATTGTCCTGCCCTTGTTCTTTCCAAAAAACGTTTCCGCGCCACCGGCAATAGCTCCGCTTAAACCGGCCGAACGCCCGGACTGCAGCAGAACAACCGCGATAATTCCAATGCATATAATGATATGGACAATGTTTACAGCAATATTCATTGTCAAGCCTCCAAACAATTTATTACATCCGCCTCTTACGAAAGCGGGGATATTTTGCGCCTCGTTATATTCTAACACAACCCGTCCGGTAAAACAAGAGAAAATTTTCATTCTATGCCTTTCAGGAACGATAGCTTTTGGTATCTTTTTCCCAGGCAGTTATCCAGGTATTTATCCACAACCTCCGAAAAGTCCTTTAAGGCATCGCTTGAAAGATTAAACGAGAACGCATCCTTTATTTCTGCGCATATCACATAAATTAACGCTTTCGCGGCGCCCAGTTTTATTTTTACCGCATCGTTCGTTTGTTTCCTGCATTCTTCGCAGGTAAAACCGCATTTATCAAAGCTGAAATATATATCATCTATCTTTTTTGTCCCGCACAGGCGGCATCCGTTCAAAGACGGGGCAAAACCCATTATCTGAACCAGCTTTAGTGAAAATACCCTAACAATAAGTTCGGGCTCCCTGTTTTGGCGGGATAAAGCGTTCAATGCATAAAGAAGCAGGGTTAACGGTTCTTTCGCAGGCTGGTTTTCATACGTCGTATCCTGAAGTATATCAAGCATATGGGCCGAATACGCGAGAAGAGATAAGTCTTTTCTGATTTCGTAAAATGATGTGATAATGTCGCAGCTATTCAATATGTATGTATTTTTCCCTTTATAAAGTACCCATTCGCAATATGAGAAAACCTGTGTTCCGGCGGAAAAACGGTTCCCGCTGCGGCGGGTACCTTTTGCCGAAACCGATATTTTCCCCAGATCATCAGTAACAACCGTAATCAGTTTATCATAGTCTCCGACTTCTATTTCCCGGACAACCATCCCTCTGGTTTTGACGTATGACATTTTTCACCATCCAATACAATATCCGATCCTGCTTCCGTATAAAAATCAGGAGTATGTTCTTTCAACCTGCTGTATTGAATAAAATATTCTATGTTCCCGGTATTTTTAAACATTTGCCAGACAAGATCCTTTAACATAAATTTTCCCTCACTTCTTTCTGTTTTTATTATTTTCCGCAGTTGTGAATGTTTTATGTACACCAGATAGAACCAACAAAAAGCGAGGGAAATTGCGTCACTATTGATGATACAATTTGTTTGTCTGATATTGAGGTTCGCAGGTAATATTAACTCCAAGCTTCTGAAACACGTTTTCGTCTACTCTTGATAAAATCACTGAAGAATGGGCTTCACAGCCGCGCAGTTTCGGAAGCTGCTGCAGTGCCAGCGCGGCAGTTGGATTCGTAGCGGCGCAGATTGACAGAGCCATCAGTATTTCATCAGTATGCAGACGCGGGTTGCGATTTCCCATATGTTCCACTTTCAGCACCTGAATCGGTTCAATTACGATTGGCGAAATCAAATGTATATCATGCTGAATTCCACCGAGTTCCTTTAAAGCATTCAATAAAAGAGCCGCGGATGCACCAAGCAGCGATGATGTTTTTCCGGTGACAATCCTGCCGTCATTCAACTGCAAAGCCACGGCCGGTCCTTTTGTTTCCTCCGCCCTGCGAAGAGCAGCTTCTACAACAGGTCGATCCTTCGATGATATTCCCAACTGGTTCATCAACAACTCAAGTCTGTAAACCTCTGCACGTTCGGCAAGACCCTGGCGCTGGGCACAGCGGGTGTTATAATACCTTCTGATAATCTCCTGTTCGGAAGCCCTGCATACAGCTTCATCATCAATTATACAGTTGCCTGCCATGTTTACGCCCATATCGGTAGGGCTTTTATAAGGCGATTTTCCGGCGATTTTTTCGAAAATGGCATTTAATACGGGGAAAACCTCTATATCCCGGTTGTAATTTACGGCCGTCACTCCATATGCCTCAAGGTGGAAAGGATCTATCATATTAACATCGTTAAGATCTGTGGTAGCCGCCTCATATGCCAGGTTTACGGGATGCTTCAGCGGAAGGTTCCATATCGGGAATGTTTCAAACTTCGCATATCCCGCGCGCTTTCCGCGTTTATAATCGTGATACAACTGTGAAAGGCATATCGCCATCTTGCCGCTTCCCGGACCGGGAGCAGTAATAACGACAAGGGAGCGTGATGTTTCAATATAATCATTTTTGCCATATCCGTCGTCGCTGACAATCAACGGGATATTAGACGGATAGTCCGGAATCGGATAATGCTTGTAAACCTTTATTCCAAGATTCACCAGTCGCTTCTGGAACTGATCAGCCGCAAACTGCGAACTGTAGCGGGTTATCACAACACTTCCCACATATAATCCGCTCTCGCGAAAAGCATCAATTAAGCGTAGAACGTCAAGATCATATGTAATTCCAAGATCGCCGCGCCTCTTGCTTTTTTCTATATCATCCGCATTTATCGCAATAACTATCTCTGCTTTATCCTTAAGCTGCAACAGCATTTTTACCTTACTGTCAGGTTTAAATCCGGGAAGTACCCTTGATGCATGATAGTCATCAAAAAGTTTGCCGCCGAACTCCAGGTACAGCTTGCCGCCAAACTGCGCTATCCTGTCAAGTATCTCCTGGGACTGCATCTTAAGGTATTTTTCATTGTCAAACCCAATTCTGTTCATCTTTTCCTCCTTGAGTAAAACAAATAATGATTTCACAGGCGTTTGCTGAAACAGGTTTGCAGGTCACCGGCAGCGAATCGGAACCGGAAATGCAATCGTAAAGCAATCACCGCCGCACAAACATGCGCCTCACGGCGGAGGCGCATAAAATGGTATTTAGTGCCCTTATAAGTATATCATTGAAAATCATTTTATTACAAGAGGGCAAAACATTGGACATGAAAAAACAGCGGGTGGTTTGGCATGGCTGCAAACCGGAAGGCTTTTATTTGTAACCAAGCTGGTTAAGGATATAATCATTGTTTCGCCAATCATCCTTTGTTTTTACCCATAATTTCAGGAATATTTTTTTACCGAGTATGTTTTCCGCGTCTTGCCGGGCATAAGTACCTATTTTCTTTAGCATATCCCCGTTTTTTCCTATTATTATGCCCTTATGGCTGTCCTTTTCACAATATATGTTTGCATGAATTTCCAGTAAGTCTTTTTCTTCATTTTCCTTGTAGATTATTATCTCTACACCAACGCCATGCGGCACTTCATCGCTTATTAGATTTAATATCTTTTCTCTGATAATTTCCTGGATCAATACCCTTTCAGGCTGATCGGTCAGCATATCCGCAGGAAAATACGGTTCGCTCTCGGGAAGCAGCTTAACAACCTCGGACATGACAATTTCTCTTGTTAAAGCATCTATCGCGCTTACAGGAATTATTTGCTCAAAATCCATAGTTTTGCTGTATGCATCAATAAGGGGCAAAAGCGCCGGTTTTTCCACAAGGTCTATTTTGTTAATAAGAAGAAGCACAGGAGTGTTAACCTCTTTAAGACTTTCAATAATCTTTGAATCACCGTGTCCTATTGTTTTGTCCGTCGCTTCAACCATATACACAATAACGTCTACACCTTCAAGCATAGACATAGCGGATTTAACCATATAATCCCCAAGCTTGTTTTTAGGACGGTGTATTCCGGGAGTATCAATAAAAACCACCTGGTATTCGTCGGTTGTAACAACCGTTTTTATTGCGGTTCTTGTTGTCTGCGGCTTAGCAGACATTATAGCTATTTTCTCACCGGTTAAAAGATTCAACAGCGTTGACTTACCAACGTTCGGCCTTCCGATAATTGTTGCAAAACCCGATTTGAAAGCCATACCTCTCTCCCTTCCTGCTGTGAACTGTCGTATATGTCGTATATGTTAAAATTCCTTTAAGGCTATATATTTAAGTCTGCCTTCGAAAACGGATGCGGTAGTATATCCTCCATTTTGTATTCCCTGTATTCGCCTTTTTTATTGCTGCAAATTATAACCGTTTCGGAATTGCAAAACTCAGTAAGTACCTGCCTGCATATTCCGCACGGAAAAACGATATCATCGCTGTCGCCGGTAACGGCTATCGCTTTAATGAGTGTTTCTCCTTCCGATACGGCTTTCGTTACCGCAACCCTTTCGGCGCATATCGCGGCGCCGTAGGACGCATTTTCAACATTGCAGCCCGTATATATCTTTTCGGAGTGCGTCAGAACAGCGGCTCCGACTCTAAAGCCGGAATACGGGACATATGCGTGTTCCTTTACTTTTACCGCTTCATCCACCAGAAAATCCCATTTCATATCATCAGTCACTTTCCTGATATAATTAATCCGTTAAATTTTCTAAAATCAATGTCGACAACATATTATTTTTGGTTTATTCAGAGGCCGCCACAGACGGCAGCCTCACAGTATTCATAATTATAACCATCCAGGTTATTTATATTTATATTTTACCACAACTTATTATGTTAGATATACTGCAAAGAACAACCTTTTTGTTGTCTTTTGCAAGTTCAGTCCGGACTGTCAATTGCACGGTAAAAACAGTCTATTTTCTTTATGTTATGGAGAAAGTTAATATAAAACTGTCTGCAAAGACGGCAGATTATTTATAAACCGGGTAGTTTCGCTATTTTACGCCGATTCTCATCCTGTAACAAAAGTCGATCGTAATTTTGTCATCTCCAACGACAGAGTTCACTCTTTCTATGAATCTTTTTAAGTACGGATCAATTTCGCCAATTCTGGCTTTAATGACAGACTGCAGACCGCCTTGACTCAACGCGAGAGCAATAAGCCTCCCGGCATCACACTCTTCGCTGTTTGAAAATACTACTTCCCTAACATACCGGAATTTCCCGGAATTGTTAATATTCTGTAAATGCTTGTCTTTAGGCCAGCTTTTGAAACTATTTTTAAGTTCCGGCTTCACTGTCTCAAGCTCTTTTACCTTTTCAAAAAGACGATTGTATTCTTTCTCAATTTCCCAATTGCAAACCGGCGGCCAGTCGCAATCGTATGCGGCAAAAACGCCTTTATCTTTCAATATCCTCGATACTTCATTTATAGTTGTTTTCGGATTCATCCAGTGAAATGACTGCGAACATGTGATTACATCTGCGGAACTATCTTCGAGCCCCGTATTGTCTGAAAAACCGGAAATGAACCTTACATTACCATATCCGGCAGAATTCCGTATCGCCGTATTTAGCATATCCGTGCTTGGATCTATGCCGATTACTTCGTTGCTTATTGCACTCCATATAAATGTTGACAGGCCTGTACCACAGCCGATATCAACCACAACGGACGGATTGCGCCCGATATATTTTAAAATAATATCAATAACTTTTTCCGGGCACTTCGGTCTTGCATAATCATATATCGCAGCAAAACCCATAAAACGTTCCGCGTTGATTTGTAAATTCTCATCCATATGTATCCTTCTCCCGAAATATTTGATACCCCTTTGCTGATTTACTGCGGGTCCGGTGAATCAATTCATCTGCCTTTGATCAAATCTCATATAAATACTGCGATCTTTAAACCCGAGCGACCTCCAAAATTCCATCCCTCTTACATTCCATAACAATACTTCAATATCGATAACATTAGTTTTCAATAAATCCAACAATTCTTTAAAAGCTGTTCTTCCATAACCTTTTCTTCTAACATCCCGACAGATAAAGAATTGCCGAAGGTATAAAGGTTGTCTGGTATGATCGACCAAAGCGTAACCAATGGTTTTCGAATTTTCTTCAAATAAATAGGCTTTGTAATCGGAATTAATAAATTTTTTCATCCTTTCACGAAGCTGTTCAACACTCATTTTATTTTCGTGCTGTTCGTCTTCAATTAACTGCTTATTTAAAACCGCCAGTAAATCCAGTTCATCATCCGTACAAACTCTGATTTTCAAGTCCACGCATCCGGGACGGATGCACCGCGTTAATTTTTCATCAGTATTAAATGGTGAAAGAATGCCATGCTCCTGAAAGGCTCAGCCTATGATACCGCTCTTTCAAGCTCCAGCATGTTCGAATACCAATTGGTATCGTACATTACCCGATCATTTTGTATTAGGGAAAAAAATATTCTCACACCATATTTTTTATTAATAACCATACCTGAATTTTCCGTCCATTCTTTTAAATCTTCTTCACTATAGACATGTCTTTCTCCAAAAGATTTACTGAAGTCGGTCTTTATATCCTTTTATAGTTTTAGCGCTTTTTGGGGATCTTCATTAAATACCGCAGTATGTAATACTTTGCCTTCCTTATTATGTTTAACCAAAGATAAATAGCCTTTGCTTTTTGTCACTCGCGCCAACTCTTTAAAGATCCGTCCCTGATCTTCACAATACTCAAGAACATTATGGCATATTACAAAGTCGAAATAATTGTCAGGCATAGCCCTGACATGCTCTATTCCTCCCGCTAATTGCTCATAATCACCTTTTGTTCTTTTTTCCAGCATTAACGGATTTGGTTCTATTGCGATAACCTTATGATTTTTCGAATAATGTTCCGATGTTATTCCAAATCCGCTGCCAAAATCCAGAATATTACATGTTTTATCGTTTTGAATATTTATTTGCCCCCATACCATATCATAAAACATCTTTCCCCACGGTTGTTTAGTAAGCAGGTAATATTCTTCAATACCATTTATCATAGAGACGTTATCTCCCAAAGTGCCCCCTCTGAAATAAAAACTCATCTTTGTTTCGCAATATACAATGATTTATTGCCCGTATCCAATCTCGCAAAACTTCCAATCGGCAATATCGCGTGGTTTATTCCGTGCCCAAAATCATCACAATACGCGACGGGGATATTGTGTTTTTCCCCCGCCCGCTCAAGCCTCCGGAACAATTCCGGATATGGCGTTTCTGAATAATGACCGAAAATTAGCCCTGCGACATTTCGCATAAAACCGCTTTGTTCAATATGTGATATGTATGAACTGAGTTCATCGAGTTCGCTGAACTTTTCATGGTCTTCCAGGAATAAAATATACCGTTCTTTTTTGTCATACGGAAAATAATCACTGCCCGTAAGCAAAGCAAAATTTCTCGAATAACCTCCTATGAGTATGCCTTCACAAACACCTTTGCAAATACATTGCCATTCACTGTTGCTTACAAACTTTCCTTCATATCCGTCTATGAAATGGGAAGTAAACTGCATATAGTCATAATATCGCAAATCCTTAAAAATCCCGGGTGTTTGGCCATAATATGTAATCAATCCCGTTTTTGTATATATTGCATTCAAAATGGTTGTACCATCGCTGTAACTGCAAACTATTTTAGGATTTTTCGCTATATTTTCAAAATCAATATATGGGAGCAGTTCATTTCCGCCTTCACCGCCACCGAAGAAAACCATTTTTACATCCGCATCGGAAAACATGTTATTTAAGTCTTCCGCTCTTTCCATTTCCGTTGCGGAATAACCGTATGTGCTTTTATAAAGATTTTTTCCTGTTTTAACCTTAAAGCCCAAGGAATTTAAAACAGATATGACGTGCTTGTATTTTTCCGGGCCTGCTATACTGCTGGGAGATATTATCCCTATGGTATCACCGTAATTGAGCCTGTCTGCTATCATCACTTTTATACTCCTCCAAATATCCATTAAAATGATCCGGTTTATAACAGATATAATACTTTCTCATAGCCGATCCGGTTTCAACGAAGGGGTAAACAACATAGTTCCGGTTAAAGGCGGATCGGACTTTTATTCACATTTTACCACAACTTACCACTTTAGATATACTATAATGAAAAATAAAAATAAAAGATTCTTTTTCATACCGTTTCTCAAAGATTTAATTCAGTTATGGCCTTTTTCCATTAAGCCTTATCGAATTCAAAACAGCTATCAGGGCAACGCCGACATCAGCGAATACCGCTTCCCACATTGTAGCTATACCGCCTGCTCCCAATACGAGAACCAAAATTTTAACCGCAAAGGCAAAGATAATGTTCTGCCATACGATTTTTCCCGTCTTTCCGGCAATTTCAATTGAAGTAATCAGCTTCCCGGGCTCATCGGTCATAAGGACAATATCGGCAGCTTCAATCGCAGCATCCGAACCAAGAGCACCCATCGCCACTCCTACTTCGGCACGCGCCAATACCGGAGCGTCGTTGATCCCGTCACCGACATATAATGTTTTCTTATTTTTATCTTCTTTTTTTATAATCTTTTCCAGAATTTCAACCTTTTCATCGGGCAGCAGTTCCGAATATACCTCATCAATGCCCAATTCATTTCCTATATTATCGGCGGTATGATGCTTATCTCCGGTTAACATTGCTGTCTTTATCCCCATCCTTTTTAACTGCCGTATAGTTTCTTTTGAATCTTTTTTTACCGTATCGGAAATAATCAGATATCCGGCGTATAACCCGTCTACTGCAACATGTACCGCGGTACCATGAACTTCGGGATTTTGCGGTTCAATTCCCTCATTCATCATAAAATCCGCACTTCCTACCAATATCTCTTTACCGGATGCTTTAGCAGCCACACCATTCCCCGGAATTTCTCTATACTGTTCCAGTATACCGTCAGCCGGTACCCCGCCATTGGCTTTTACGATTGAATTTGCAATGGGATGGTTTGAATAGCTTTCAGCTAATGCGGCAAGATATAAAATTTCATTTTCCCGCATCTTTCCCGATGAAACAATTTCAACCACTTTAAAAACACCGTTTGTCAGCGTTCCGGTCTTATCAAACACAACTGTCCCGACATGGTTTAGTGCATCCAGATAATTTCCGCCCTTAACCAGAACACCGTTTTTCGAAGCCCTGCCAATTCCTCCGAAAAAGCTTAGGGGAATAGAAATAACGAGCGCACACGGACATGAAATTACTAAAAATACAAGGGCTCTGTAAATCCACTTGAAAAACAGTGATCTAATATCCAGCGATCCAGTCGATAGTATACCAGGCAGAATTAGTTTTTCCGGCACAATAATGCCCGAATTCAATACTAAAACAACAAGTGGAGGCAGAACAGCCAAAAGTACTGCCGCAGCAAATACAACGGGTGTATAAACCTTTGCGAACCGCGTTATGAATTTTTCCGCCGGTGCTTTTTTTGTTCCGGCCTTTTCGACCAGATCCAGAATTTTTGCCACGGCGGAATCCTGGTATAATTTGTTAACCTTTATTGTTAACACTCCGTTTAAATTCACTGTTCCCGAAAAAACCGCCGCTCCCGGTTCCGCCTCTTTCGGGTTCGATTCACCGGTTAAAGCGGATGTATCAATACTTGAACGACCTTTTGTTACAATACCGTCCAGAGGAATCCGCTCGCCGGGTTTTACAAGAATAAGTTCGCCTACTGAAACCTCTTCCGGGTGCTTGTTTACAATCATGTCATTTTCAATTACATTCGCGCTTTCCGGCCTTATATCGAGCAACGCCGCTATGGATTGCCTCGAACGGTTTACCGCCTTTTCCTGGAGAAATTCGCCGATTTGATAAAAAAGCATTACCGCAGCGCCTTCGGCGTATTCCCCGATTGCGAAAGCGCCGAGTGTCGCAATTCCCATAAGGAAATTCTCATTGAATATTTTCCCCTGAACAACACTTTTTCCCGCCTTGTACAAAACCTCAACTCCAAGAAGCATATAAGCCGTCAGATAGAGCATAAAACGATATACAGGAGAAAACGGGATCGCAAGCGCTAAAACATACACCGCCGCACCAAAAGCGGCAGAGACAAATTTTAAGTTGTTTTTCCTTTCCGTTTCCGCGCAGCATTCTGCGCAGTATGTTCCTCCCAGAGCCAAATCACATTTTTGTTCCATAATAAAACCCCCAACAGTAAGCCAAAACCAATCGTGCTTATCAATCTCAACACACCGTGATACATCAGCGAAAGCAGCCGGAACGATCAACACTGTTTCGGCAGTGTTCCGCTTAATCACTTCTCATTCAAATGGATAAGCCCCTGGTCAAATATCTGTTTTACGTGTTCGTCATCAATGGAATAATACACTACCTTTCCATCTCTCCTGTATCTTACAAGCCTTGCCTGTTTCAAAATCCTTAATTGATGGGATATTGAAGACTGTGACATATTCAGCAGCGCGGCAATATCACATACGCACATTTCCGCTTCCGTCAGTGCGCACAGTATTTTAATTCTTGTTGTGTCACCAAATACCTTGAAAAGTTCCGCAAGGTCATATAAATTCTCATCCGCGGGCATTTTCCCGGCAACATATTCTACTGTTTCCTTGTGTATTAAATTACAATCACAGCTCGCAATTCTCCCATTTTTAGCATTCATAATTTCACCTCTTTTTCAATAACATATGAACAATTGTTCATATATAAATATAATAACACAAAAAGCTGTAAAATCAATACTTTTTTGACTTGCTGCTCTTATAGTAGTATTATTTATAATGCATACTACGTTTAATGGGGGTGCGGTATATGCAGTTATTGGTGCTGGTACTTAATCAGGTGGAGAAACTTGAAGACCTTTTAAAAGGGTTTATAAACAAAGGCATAACCGGTGCTACAATAATAAATAGCACAGGAATGATTAGGGAATTGGCAAGTCATATGGAGCATCAGCCTATTTTTGGCTCGCCCTGGATAAATATAGATCCTGATCGAAAGGAAAGCAGAACTATTTTTATCGCTTTAAATGCTAAAGAGGTGGAAACAGCCCGAGCTGTTATCCATGAAGTTATCGGCGACATATCCAAACCCGATACGGCAGTCTTGTTCACCGTGCCTATTATTTATTCAGAAGGGATTGAAAAATAAAATATGAAATTTACAGTTTTATTTTACCTGGCTTTGATTCTATTATCAGGGTTAATTTTCGGCCGCGCTGTAAAACTTATTAAATTGCCAAATGTTACCGGATATCTTCTTGCAGGGATAATCCTGGGTCCTTACTGTTTAAAATTATTATCTCCTGACCTGGTTTCAGAACTTGAACTTATATCTGAAATGGCTTTGGCTTTCATAGCCTTTTCAATTGGATCCGAATTCAAGCTTTCATATCTGAAGAAAGTAGGAAACATGGTTATTATTATTGCAACTGCAGCCGCATTACTTGCTGCGGTTTTGGTGACAGTATCACTGGTTATTATTGGCGTTGAATTTGAAATTGCGCTTCTTTTGGGAGCTATTGCTTCGGCTACCGCTCCGGCAGCAACGGTTATGGTAATAAAGCAGTATAACGCCAGAGGTCCTGTTACCGAATCACTTTTAAGCGTTGTGGCAATAGATGATGCAATAGCCATTATTTTATTCGGGTTTTCAATGGCAATTGTGAATTCTATGCAGTATCCCGGAGAAACCCCGGCGGCCATGTCTATAGTTATGCCAGTTATTGAAATCGTAGGTTCACTGCTAATAGGCGCTTTACTGGGGTTTTTGTTCACATTTCCTCTTAAATATTTTAAAAAGGATTCAAACCGTTTGATAATAACCACAGGTTTTGTCTTTTTTGCGTCTGCAATTGCGTCTGTAATGAATCTTTCTCCGCTGCTGTTATGTATGAGTATGGGAGCGGTGCTTGTTAACATTAGCAACAGCGCAAGGGCTATTTTTACGTTGGCCGATGGAGTAACACCACCGATATATCTCATGTTTTTTGTCGTTTCAGGAGCCGGGTTAAATATTTCAATTTTGCCTGAAGTCGGTTTAATTGGTGTTGTATATATTGTTACCAGGTTTGTAGGAAAAGTTTTTGGTTCATATTATGGTTCTGTAATTACGAAAGCTCCCGATACAGTCAAAAAGTATCTTGGGCTGACATTAATACCTCAAGCCGGTGTTGCTATCGGGCTTTCACTAATTGCTTCACGGGGACTGCCGATGTATGCTCAACCAATCCGCGCGGTTGTTTTGTCTGCTACATTTGTCTATGAATTAATCGGGCCGATTCTAACAAAAGTTTCTTTAAAGAAAGCCGGCGAAATATCGGGATAGAACCAGACCACGGATTTTTTACAAAAATGCAGCCCCTATCCATAAAAAGGAACCAGGGGCTGCAGATCTATGATAAACCGCTATCAGAGCGGGAGGTTCTTTACGTTAAAAACCAGTTCTCCGCCTGACACATCTATAACTGCCGCATTTCCGTCGCGGATCTCACCGGATATGATTTTCCTGCCAAGTTCGGTTTCGACAATTTTCTGTATATAGCGCTTCAACGGCCTTGCGCCGTATGCGGGCGAATAGGATCTTTCCAGGATTACATCCTTTGCCTTTTCTGTTATGTCAAGACCTATCCCTCTTTCCTGCAGTCTCATCCGAAGCTCATTCAGTATCAAGTCGATAATTTTGTACATGTCGTCCCTTCCCAGGGGTCTGAACAAAACGACTTCATCAATACGGTTCAAAAACTCCGGTCTGAAATGAGCCTTCAACTGTTCCATAACGGCATCCTTAACATCCCCGGGAATTTCCCCGTTTTCGGAAATAGCTTCAAGAAGAATGCCGCTGCTGATATTTGATGTCATTATAATGACGGTGTTTTTGAAGTTTACAGTTCTTCCCTGACTGTCGGTAAGACGGCCGTCATCGAGAAGCTGAAGCAGCACATGGAACACATCCGGATGGGCTTTTTCTATTTCATCAAAAAGAATAACCGAATACGGCTTACGACGTACAGCCTCGGTAAGATGACCGCCTTCTTCATACCCCACATACCCCGGAGGCGCTCCGATAAGGCGCGCAACCGAATGCTTTTCCATATACTCGCTCATATCTATCCGGATCATGTTTTCTTCACTGTCAAAAAGAGCTTCGGATAAAGCTTTTGCGAGTTCGGTCTTTCCTACGCCTGTAGGACCGAGGAAAATAAACGATCCTATCGGTTTTCTAAGATCCTTCAGGCCGGCGCGTGCCCTTAATACCGCGTCTGACACCGCTTTGACCGCTTCATCCTGACCTACAACCCGCTTATGCAGCAGGTTTTCAAGGTTCAGAAGTTTTTCCTTCTCTTCCTCAACGAGTTTTGTTACGGGAATACCCGTCCACTTTGAAACAATTTCGGCTATTTCGTGTTCCGTTACTTCTTCTTTCAGCAGTTGCGTATCAAGACTCGCCTGGCGTCTTTTGTATTCCTCCATCTCTTTTTCAAGTTCGGGAAGCCTCCCGTGTTTCAATTTCGCAAGTATTTCAAGGTCATATTCACGCTCCGCTTTTTCTATATCACGTTTTACCTGCTCTATTTCCTCTTTCAGCATTTTTTCCTTTTGGATAAAGCTCTTTTCCATCTCCCACTGCGCTTTCATGTTTTCGGCCTCTTCCTTAAGCCGCTGGATCTCCTGCCTTATCTGCTCCATTCTTTCTTTCGACGATTTGTCTTCCTCTTTGGACAGTACCTGGAGCTCTATCTCGTACTGCATTATCCTGCGGTTTATTTCATCAAGTTCATACGGCATGCTGTCAATTTCCATGCGGAGCATTGAAGCTGCTTCATCCATCAGGTCTATTGCCTTGTCAGGGAGAAAACGATCCGTTATATACCGGTTCGACAAAACCGCGCAGGCAATAATCGCATTGTCGGTAATGCGTACGCCATGATGTATTTCAAACCGCTCCTTAAGACCTCTCAGAATTGATATCGTATCCTCAACCGTCGGCTGATCCACGATAACCGGCTGGAATCTTCTTTCGAGAGCGGCATCTTTTTCTATATATTTGCGGTATTCATCAAGCGTTGTCGCGCCTATGCAGTGAAGCTCGCCGCGTGCAAGCATCGGCTTAAGGATATTCCCGGCATCCATCGCACCGTCGGTTCTGCCTGCGCCGACAATTGTGTGAAGCTCATCAATAAACAGTATTATACGGCCTTCCGACTGTGCGATTTCTTTAAGCACCGCCTTCAGACGCTCCTCAAATTCTCCCCTGAATTTAGCTCCGGCTATAAGAGCTCCCATATCAAGCGCGAATATGGTCTTGTCCTTCAAGCCTTCCGGAACGTCGCCTTTCAGTATTCTCTGGGCAAGTCCCTCCGCTATCGCGGTTTTACCCACACCTGGTTCGCCGATCAACACAGGATTGTTTTTTGTCCGGCGTGAAAGAATGCGTATAACGCGGCGTATTTCCTGATCCCTTCCTATTACCGGATCAAGTTTGCCGCTCCTTGCAAGTTCAACAAGGTCACGGCCGTATTTTTGAAGCGCTTCGTACCCTTCCTCAGGGTTTTTGCTTGTCACCCTTTCGCCGCCGCGTACCTTGGTAAGCGCTGACAATAATTTCTCGCGATCAATGCCATAGGCTGAAAACAGCCGGCTCGACGGAGTGTCCCTTTCTGCAAGCATTACAAGATAAATGTGCTCGACACTGACATATTCATCCTTGAATCGCTTTGCCTCGTCCTCGGCTTTAATCAGGATCTGGTTAAAGCGCCTCGTAGCGTAAACATTATTGACATTCGTGCCGTAAACCCTGGGCAGCTTGTCCAGTAATTGTTCCAAATCCCTTTTTAAAAGCCCGGGATCGGCGCCGCATAGCTGTACAAGTTTTGGTATTAACCCATCTTCCTGATCGATAAGCGCCATGTGCAGGTGTTCCCCGTCAACCTGCTGGTGATCATATTTTATTGCCAACTGCTGTGCCTGGACAACAGCCTCCTGTGCTTTATCAGTAAATTTTTCGAAGTTCATTTATCTCTCCCCTTCCAAGTATCTCTCAGAATAATTCCATAAGCAGCATAGGTATGTACGGGCCATAATAACCGATGCGGTTATTATGTGTTTTTCAGCATTTCATACAGCTTCCGCTGTTCGGCGGACAATACTCCCGGATTCATTATTTTAATCAATAAATACAAATCACCGCGTTTGCCGCCGGGCTTCCCGTATCCTTTGCCCGAAATGCGTATCTTTTGGTCGGTTTGTATGCCCGGTGGTATTTTAACAAGCATCTGCCCATCGGGAGCCGCTATCTTTATTTCTCCTCCAAGAGCGGCCACCCAGGGGTATATATTCGCCTTTTGAATAAGGTCATTCCCTTCAAGCTTATATTTCCCTTCTTTAAAGCGCACAACAATGTACATGTCGCCGTTTGGCCCTCCGCCTATTCCGGGATTGCCCTGACCGGTAAGCTTGATTTTTCCGCCTTCGGGAATTCCCTTCGGTATTTTTACCGTAAGCGTCTTTACTCCGGATTCTGTCCGGATACTGAAAGTTTTTTCACTTCCGGCCATTCCTTCCTCCGGCGTTATATGCATCTCGGCTTCGATATCTTCGCCGCGGAAGCTGCGCTGTCCGCCCGAAAAACCCGTACGGAACCCGCGCATACCGCCGAAAAGTTCATCAAGATCTATCCCGCCGTCTCCGAAAAACATATTAAAAAAGTCACTAAAGCCGCTGTTCGTTGTTCTATATTGATAATGCCCGAACTGGGACGGATCGAAATCCATGCCGTTTCTGAAATTTACACCAAACCTATCATACTTTTTACGTTTTTCCGGATCGCCCAAAACCTCGTAAGCTTCATTAACCTCTTTAAATTTCTCTTCTGCTTTTTTATCTCCGGGGTTCGCGTCGGGATGATATTTCTTCGCAAGCTTACGGTAGCTTTTTTTTATTTCATCCTGCGTCGCGTTCTTATCAACGCCAAGGATTTTATAGTAGTCCCTGTATTGCATCCATTCTCCTCCATCGACTTTGACTTTCTTTGACTTTGATTCAATTATAACAAATTTTACCCTGTCAAATCAATAATTATTTTGTTTTATTTTTATTTTTTAATAAATAAGGGCATTTTATTTAATGAGCAGTAATATAAATATGATTCAGCGGGTAAACAACTGCGTGTTTACATAGAATGATATGATTCCGGGCCGGTTTTTGAATAAAAACCGGCGGCTTGTGGATTTGCCGGAGTATATTTATTCGGAATCTAATATTGACCACCGCGTTAAAAAAAGAAGGAAGGCAAGAGATAAAATGGCGAAAGAAATTATAGCCCTTATTTTAGCCGGAGGAGAAGGAAGCAGGCTTGGAGTTCTGTCGAAGCTTCTTGCTAAACCCGCTGTTTTGTATGGCGGGAAATACCGGATTATTGATTTTACGCTGAGTAATTGCATAAACTCCGGAATCGATACCGTCGGTGTTCTTACACAGTACCGTCCTCTTCAATTGAACCATCATATAGGGATCGGAAAACCGTGGGATCTGGACAGGATGGACGGCGGTGTAACGATACTGTCTCCATTTACAAAACAGCGGAAGGGTGAATGGTATTCCGGCAGTGCCGACGCGGTATATCAAAACATACATTACGTTGAAGAACAGGGCGCCGAAAATGTTATTATTCTTTCCGGAGATCATGTATATAAAATGAATTACTCGCTGATGCTCGACCATCACAAAAAAAACAACGCCGATGCCACCATTTCGGTAATAAACGTCAAACCCGACGAAGCAAGCCGGTACGGAATAATGAGCACCACCGATGACGGGAAAATATACGAATTCGACGAAAAACCGGCAAACCCGAAAAGCACGCTCGCGTCTATGGGAGTGTACCTGTTCAAATGGCCGGTGCTTAAAGAACTCCTTATCTCCGATCACCAGAATGAACAATCCGATCACGACTTCGGTAAAAACATTATACCGATGCTAGTGCAGGAAAAAAGGAATATATGGGCATACCCGTTTTCCGGCTATTGGCGGGATGTCGGGACTATCCAGTCGTACTGGGAATCGAACATGGATCTCGTCACAAGGGTGCCTCAATTCAACCTGTTTGACCCATTTTGGAAAATCTATACGCCGAATCCTGTAAAACCCGCGCATTATATAAGCGATACCGGCCATGTCACGCGCTCAATCATTGCGGAAGGATGCATGATATACGGGCATGTTAAAAATTCCGTTATTTTCCCGGGCGTCGTCATTGAGAAAAACGCTCTCATTGAAGACTCCATTATTATGTCAAACAGTGTTATAAAATCATGCTCACATATTCGCCGTACAATCGTAGGCGAAAAAACAACGATTGGCTCAAATGTCGCAACGGGCACGGGCGAATATGCCGAAAGCAGGTATAACAGCAAGGTTTACCAGACTGAAATCACAGTAATCGGTTCCTGCTCATATATACCCGATAATACGGTTATAGGCTGCAATGTCGCTATAGACAACCATGTTACCGCAGACGATTTCACATCTTCCGAAATTCCATCGGGTTCATTCATAATGAAAGGAGATGAGCACGGTGCATAACACTATGGGCATAATACTAACCGGAGGTAAAAACAACAGGTTGAAAGAATTGTCACTCGAACGCTCAATCTCGGCGGTGCCTTTCGGCGGGAAATACAGGGCGATTGATTTTGCGCTTTCAAACATGGTAAATTCGGGGATTCGAAATATAGGCATACCAACCCAGTACAATTTCCGCTCACTTATGGATCATCTCGGTTCGGGGAAGGAATGGGATCTCGACAGAAAGAACGACGGGCTTTTTATTTTCCCGCCGTATCTGTCCGAATACAGTTCCGGGTGGTACAGGGGAACGGCCGACGCTATGTACAGTAACCTTACCTTTCTTAATCGCAGTAATGAGGAATTTGTCGTTATTAACCAGGGTTACGCGATCTACAACATGATTTACAATGACATGCTCGAGCAGCATGTCGACAAGGATGCGGACATAACAATAGCATGCCGGTATATGCACGATTTCAGCCAGGAAGAACTTACCCATCTCGGGATAATCGAAAGAGACAGCGAACAGCGCATAATTGATTTCCAGGAAAAACCTTTAAACCCTAAAAGCAATTTTGCTTCAATGGGTATATATATTATAAAAAGAAAACTTCTGATCTCCCTTCTTGAAGACAGCGCCGCGCATGGCTATTTTGAATTTGTAAAGGACATTTTAATAAAGAAGCTGGTCGAACTGCGCTTATACGCGTACGAATTCAAAGGATACTGGAGGCCTTTAACGACAATTCAACTGTATTATCGGACCAACATGGAACTTTTAAACCCTGACGTCCGATATGAACTGTTTGTAAAAAACGGTAAGATCTTTACAAAGGTAAAGGATGAACCTCCTGCGAAGTATAACGAGGAAGCGGTTGTAAAAAACTCAATTATAGCGGATGGCTGCATAATTGAAGGCCATGTCGAAAACAGCATTATATTCAGGGGCGTTAAAATTAAAAAGGGGGCGACAGTTAAAAATAGCATAATTATGCAGGGCTCGATTGTGGGTGAGAACGCGTCGCTTGATAACTGCATACTTGATAAAAATGTGATCATAAGCCTTGGGAAACAGCTTAACGGCGACCCGAACTGGCCGTTAATTGTAGGCAAGGGCGTTACCGTATAGATGCGGTCATGCCTGCGCTATCTCCCGCACGAGGTTTTTTGCAGCTTCATCGTGCAGATAAAGCATTTCATACGCTTTATCGCGTAGGTAGTTCAGGTTTTCATCACTCCCGTCGTCCATTGCTCCTTTTCCCTTGTCAAGATTAATGTCAAATCTGTACAGGTTCACTTTCGGCAGCTTTTTCAGCATATGGTTCGTGCTGATCCTCTGCCCGTCCCCGACGGCCGTTATAAGCGGGACGTTAAGCCACGGCGCTATCCAGTTGAAAAACCCCCATCTTTTGATGGATTCGGTTTTATACTGCTCCGTTCTTATACCCGTACCGAGTGAAAGAATTACATATTCATCGCACCGGTATATCTTGCGGGCCTCGATAAGCGCACTGAGCGAAGGGTTAATGCAGAAAATCCCGCCGTCGACAAGACAGAAATCCGTACCGTTCTGCCCGAGGCTATTCACATATGCCGGCGAGAAATACGTCGGTACGGCCGACGTTGACAACGCGGCATCCGTCATAAAGAAATCCTGGTCTTCATCTCCTCCCGCAAAGGCAGGTCTTTTTTTAATAAACACAGGCTGCATTGTTTTCATATCAAACGATGTAATCAGCAAATTGGTCAAAGCCTGCTTAACCTTGCATTCTTTGAAAATATCGTACAATACTTTCCTGAGCGGTTCCGAGCTGTATTTGCTTGTAAAAAGCTGTCTTATAACCTTGATTGCTTTTTGCCTGCTGCCGGGGAAAACTACGCTGCCCAGCGTTTCATACAAAAGCGGAAGGTTTTGAGGTTTTACGCCGCCGTCCGGATCGTAAATATTCCCATCTTTCTTATATAAAGGTACGCTAAGGACAAGAGCAATGAGACCGCCCGTTGATGTCCCGGCAATCAAATCGAATATCCGGTGGAAAGGCTCGTTAATATTCCTCTTTTGCAGCATATCTTTCAGGGACGCAAGGAAGATCGACGGAATTATGCCTCTGATCCCGCCGCCGTCTATCGAAAGAATAAAACATTTACGCAAGGCTGCTCTCCACGATTTAATGCTTCCGTTTATATATTATGACGGAACGTCGGATTTTAGATTTTGTTTTTTTGAAAGAGGCACATATACGTCAGCCGGTTATTGCAGCTCTGCAGCAGGCTGCTCGATAATATCCTTCCTTATAATTTTCAGCTCACGCAGCACCAATACTGCGGTAATAAAGACCGATATAACATCGGAAACGGGATACGAAATCCATACCCCTGTTATTCCCGCGATTTTAGAAAGTATTATAACCATCGGGATCAGCAGGATTATCTGCCTCATCGAAGCAAGAACAATGGAAGGGATTGCCTTGCCCAAAGCCTGGAACATCGCCGAACCTACAATCTGGACCCCGACTATCAGCACAACCGACATAAGCGTCCGCAGCGCCGGTACCCCGATAGACAGTATGACTTCCTTCTCTTCCGGCCTTACGAAAAGCGACAGTAAAAAGTCGGGTATAAACATCGACATTGCCCAGGCAATCGCAGTGATTACTGTCGCCGAAATCATGCTCAGCTTAAGAACCTCCATAACGCGCTTCGGTTTTTTTGCGCCGTAATTGTAACCCATAATGGGCTGCATTCCGTGCACGATTCCGAACACGGGCATAAGCATGAACATGCTGAGCCTGTTAAATATGCCTATAACGTTTATCGCATCCGTTCCACCGTATATTTTTAAAGCGTTGTTCACAACTATTGAAACCACGCTTCCCGAAGTCTGACGGATAAACGCTGCGGTGCCGACGCCGAAAATCTCTTTCAATACACTAAAGTCCGGCTTGAAATGACGCAGCCCGATTTTTATCGAACTTCTTCCCGTTGCCATATACCATACGGCAATGAGAAACGAGCAAAACTGCGATATAATTGTTGCCCATGCGGCGCCCGCGATACCCATCCTGAAAGCAAATATAAACAGCGCGTCAAGGCCGATGTTTATTACTGCACCGGAAATCATGATGAGCATTGCCATTCTCGCGTTTCCTTCCGCGCGTATAATATTGTTTGAACACAACGTTAATATGAAAAAGACGCTTCCTATCAGAATAATGGATAAATACTCCCTCGCGTACGGCAAAAGAGTTTCGGTCGCGCCGAAAAGAATCAGGAAATTGTCGAGGAACAGGAAACCTATCGCAACGGCTGTTACAGCTATAATTGTAACCGACATATACGCATTTCCGGCCGCCCTGTACGCGCGTTCATTATCACCGGCTCCAAGGCTCCGTGAAACGAGAGAACCCGATCCTACACCTACTAAAAAGCCGAATGCCGTAATGATCATCTGAAGAGGCATCGCTACGGTCAATCCACCTATAGCGTTGCTTGAAACACCCTTGCCTACGAAAATCGTATCGACCAGGTTATACAGGGCATTTACAAGCATTCCGACAGTCGCCGGCAGTGAAAGTTCCAGAAGCAGCGCCGGAATTTTCTTTTCTCCCATATCCTGATGTGCCTTATTCACGCCAAACCTCCCGGGATATAATATCAACGTTTTAAAGTATAAAGCATTTTATAATGTGTGACAACTGAAATGAATTTTATCAGATCAGTCCTTTGATAAAATAACATACAGCCGGCCTTTTCGTACGCTCACCGAAGCTTCATCCGATGTAAATTCGTTGCTGATCCCGACAGTCGTTCCCATCTTCATTACCGCGTCAGTCAGCGGATAGGCAAGCCCGCCCGTATTAATTCCTTCAACAACCGGAGCAGCCGGCAGTAAAGACAACTTATAGTTTTCTTTTCTTTTTATTTTTATTTTGTTGTCAATAAGATAAACGGTATTTTTTTCATCAAAAAGAACCCCTTCGAGACCTGAATCCAAAATCCGGTGCAAAAGCATAAGGTTTGAAAGGGTGTGATCAATTCTTGTTCCAAATGCCCCGGCAATAAATATGCGCCCGGCGCCGCGGCTTACGGCGCATTCAACCGCCAAATCCACATCCGTCATGTCTTTTCGGACAGGATATTTTATAATTTCCACACCGGATTTTTTGTACTCTTCAAGAATATCGCGGGGAATCGAATCAAAATCACCGACAAGCACATCGGGTTTTATTCCCAGACTATATAAATGGCGCGCACCGCCGTCGGCACAAACAATCAAATCCGACAGCTTTACCGTTTCAATAAAGGTATCGCCCGATTCAAAATTCCCGTTTCCAATGATCAAAGCATTCATTATTTTTCTCCCTGAGAAGCAAAAGCCGCTAAGTCTCTAAGCTGCTTTATAAACAATGCCGGATCCGGCGCGTTAAAAAAGGCCGAGCCCGTAACTATTATGTTGGCTCCCGCCGATGTAACTTCTTTAATATTGTCCGTGCCGATCCCGCCGTCTATTTGAATGTCTATGTTCCTGCCATCACGATTAAGCTGTTCACGAAGCTTTCTTATTTTTCCGGTCATCTGTGGAATATATGACTGCCCTCCGAAGCCCGGGTTTACAGTCATTAAAAGGATCATGTCAACGGGTTCCGGAAGATATTCAATGCTTGCGAGCGGAGTCGCCGGGCTGAGTGATACTCCCGCTTTAATTCCGTATTCTTTAATTAATTGAATTGTACGGTTCAGATGATTACACGCTTCTACGTGAACAGTTAAAAGGTCGGCGCCGGCTGAAACAAAGTCGGGTACGAATTTATCAGGATCTTCTATCATAAGGTGGACATCAAGGAACATATCGGTTGCCCTGCGCAGGCACTCAACAACCGGAGGTCCTATAGTTATATTCGGTACAAAATGTCCGTCCATTACATCAACGTGAACCCAATCCGCCCCTGATTCCTTTATCATATCGAGAGCTTCTTTCAATAACGAAAAATCCGCCGACAGGATGGAAGGCGCAATAATTATCCCGTTATTCGTATCTTTTTTCATGTAATTCCTTCAACTCCTCATAAATCCTTTTGTAGCATTCATAACGCGTTTCGGGTATTTCACCCGTGCTGACGGCATTCTTAACGGAACACCCGGGCTCCTTGATATGGTTGCACCCATTAAACCTGCACAGGCTCTGATACTTTTCAAACTCGGGATACATCCACGACAATTCTTCATAATGTACTCCATCAGGAGATACCAAACTGAATCCCGGCGTATCAACTACATACCCTCCACAATCAAGGGATATTAATTGAACATGCCTCGTTGTATGCTTCCCTCTTTTAATTTTTTTGCTGACTTCTCCCGTCTCCATCAACGACGACGATATCATATTGTTAAGAATTGTGGATTTTCCGACTCCGGACTGTCCGGCAAATACGGTACATTTTCCTTTCAGCTTTTCACGCAGTAAGTCATAACCCTCCATTGTTATCTTGCTCATTTTTACAATCGGAAAACCAGTCTTTATATATACTTTTTCTATTTCATCAACGATACCGCATTCAACAAGATCGGTTTTGTTTATTATAATAATCGGCTCTATATCATTAAGCACAGCCGACATAATTAATTTATCGGCAAGCAGGAAATCCGGAGCTGGCTGTGCAGCCGCCAATACGACGGCCAGTCTGTTTATATTCGCGACAGGCGGGCGGTTGAAGAAATTCCGCCGCTGCCTGATCTCTTCGATCCAGCCTTCTTTTTTCTTATCATCAGTTATCGTGAAATCAACATAGTCTCCCGGCAAAGGCGTTATTCCTTTTTTTCTGAAAATACCTCTTATCCTGCATTCATAGAAGCCTTCCCTGCTTTCTACCTGGTAAAATCCTCCTACGCCTTTTATTATCAGACCTTCCGGCAAAAACACTCCTCCATTTCACTACTGTCGGGAATAAATATCCTTTTGGTACTGCAGTTTGTTATCCATATAAACCTTCATTGTTGTTTTGTATCCCGGAGTAACGGGTATCAGAACAGATTTCGGAAAATCGGTCTTTTTGAGGTTAACCCTTAGCTGCAGCGTTTCTTCCCCTGTTTTCTCGTAAAACGTGTAGACTTCCAGGAATATCGTATCGCCGAACTGTCCGCCGTCGGGAAGATTTATATGCTCGGTGATGCGCACATCGCCCGGCACGCTTACATAACCGCTCTCGCCCCCGTCGCCGGTTGCCTGCGTCTGTTCATCCTGGAAGTATATATTTACAGGCGTCAGTTCCTTAACCGTATCACCAGGTTTCGGTTCCTGGTTGATAATAAGTCCCTTGTAACCATCCCTGCCTTCAGGGAATATCCTGCCGATGCTGAGATTAAGCGACAGCAGTAAATGCTTTGCCTCGTCATACGTACATCCGGATAAATCGGGAACGGTGACAAATTCAAGCTCGGGCCCAAGGCTTTTATAAACTTTGACCTGGCTGCCCACCTGGACAATCGAACCCATTTCGGGCTCTGTCTTTATTACCCTTCCGAGCGCGACTTCATCGCTGTATTCGGCAACTTCAACAGGCTTTAGTTTCAATTCGTCTCTTAAGTAAATCATCGTTTCAAGAAAATCCGCAAATTTCAGGTCTTTTGGTATTTCGACCTCCTGTTTCCCGTTGCTTACGACAAGCTTAACCTTTGTCATCGCGTCCGTACCCGTTTTTACTTCCATTCCCGCTGCGGGGCTCTGCTCCATGACAATGCCTTTTTCTATCGTGTCGTGATACTCATAAACAGGTTCTTCAAACGGGATATTCAGCATCGTTAAATCGGTTATAGCTTCATCAAGAGTCATACCTACATAATTTTTCAGTTCGACATCAGGATTCTTAGGTTCGAGAATCGTCGCTATAAACGGGCCTATTACATGGACATATGTCAGCCATAGCGCGCCTATAATCGCGCCGAGCAAAACCACGTATAAAGCGGCTACACCAAGGCTTTTTTTAGGTTTACCGCTGTCTTTCCTGTCCTTTTTTTTGTCTTTTTTATTTTTTTTATCTTTTTTCCCTGCCAAGGCTTCTTCCTCCGTATTCATAATTACGCGCGTGGCAAACTGGGTATCCCAATTATTGGAGTAATTTTCGCCAAGCTCGCCTTTTTTCATGTGATCAAGTTCCGCTATCATTTGAAGGGCGCTGTCATAGCGCTCCGATTTCGATTTCCTCATTGCCCTGAGGATAATATTATCAATTGTCTCGGGAAGTTCCGGGACAAAGTCCGACGGTTTCGGCGGTTCGTCATTTATCTGCTTCAATGCGACCGTAACGGGATTGTCGGCATCAAAAGGCACATGGCCTGTAACCATTTCAAAAAGGGTGACGCCGACAGAGTAAATGTCGGATTTTTCATCGGTATAACCGCCCCTTGCCTGTTCCGGCGAAGCGTAGTGGACAGACCCGACAGTATCGATTTTTCTTGTCGCGGTCGCGGTTGTCGCCGCCCGTGCGATACCAAAATCGGATACTTTCGGTACATTATCGGAAGTTAAAAGTATATTCTGTGGTTTTATATCCCTATGGATAATATTGTGCCTATGAGCCTTATGAAGCGCGCTGAGTATCGAGATCGCGATGTCGGCAGCTTCTTCCCACGGCAAAGCCCCGTTTTGGCGAATATAGTCCTTCAACGTAATTCCATCGACATATTCCATGACAATATAGTGGATATTGTCGTCCCTGCCTACGTCATAAATGGACACTATGTTCGGATGATTCAGGCTTCCCGCGGCATATGCCTCTCTCTCAAAACGCTCTAAAAACTCCTCGTCGTTCACAAATTCATCTTTTAATATCTTAACGGCAACCCACCGCTTTAAAACACGGCAGCGTGCCTTATACACATCTGCCATGCCACCTGTCCCTATTTTTTCAACAAGTTCATATCTGTTATTAAGAACTTTTCCAGTCATTCCCGCACCTCGAATTCGATATGTTCAACACATTATACTCTTATGGCAATTGCAGTTATATTGTCATCCCCGCCGCGTTCGTTTGCAAGTTCCACCATGCTTTTAAGAATTTCATCGAGTGTTTTTTCCTGCAAAAGTGTTGACAGCAGTTCCGATGATGAAATTTTCATTGTAAGGCCGTCTGTGCAGAACAAATAAATATCCCGTTTTTTTACTTCAATTTTGCAAAAATCAACCTGTATCTGTTCCTCATATCCAAGAGCCCGTGTTATCTGATGTCTCAAAGGGTGATTATTTGCTTCTTCCTGAGCAAGTACGCCTTTTTCAACCAATTCTTCTACAAATGAATGATCTCTCGTTAGCTTTTTAATTTTTCCGTCGCGGACTATGTAGAACCGGCTGTCGCCGATATGCGCGATAGTAAATAAATTTCCTTCAATAATACCTGCGGTAAGGGTTGTTCCTATACTTGCACCGTCCAGGCATTCCAGCGAATACCGGTATATTTCGTCATTGGCTTTGTAAACAGCCCTTTCAAAAACCATGAACAGTGAAGAGCCGGTATTGCTGGATTCAATAAAGCGGCTGATTTCTTCGGAAATTATTTCTACAGCCATCCTGCTCGCCACATCCCCTGCCCGGTGTCCTCCCATGCCGTCGGCCACTATGAACGCCCGGGGATTCCCATTCAGGTCAAGAACAATATTCCAAGAATCCTCATTCTGTTCACGAATTATCCCTTTGTCGCTGATAGCTGCATATTCCAAAGCTAATCCACCATCCCGTCACTTTCAATGGATTTTTTACGCAGTTGCCCGCAAGATGCCGATATGTCATCCCCCAGTTCCCTGCGTACCGTAACCGGTATCCCGTACCTTTCCAGAATATCTTTAAAGGCTTCCGTCCTTTCTCTTCCGCTTCTCTTGTAGTCCGCACCTTCCACGGCGTTAAGCGCAATCAGGTTAACATGACATAACAGTCCCGAAATTCTTTCGGCCAACTCAATTGCATGTTCATCCCGGTCGTTGACGCCGTCAATCAGTATATATTCAAAAGTAACTCTTCTTCCGGTCTTTCGAATATAAATATTACACGCCGACAGGATTTTGTCAATTGAATACCTTGCTGCGACGGGCATTATCCTGCGTCTTATTTCATCATTCGGCGCATGAAGGGAAATAGAAAGATTAACCGGCATATTCTCACATGAAAACCTGTTAATCTCCGGTACAAGACCGCAAGTGGACACAGTCATTCTTCTGTAGCTGATGCCGAAAGTGTCCTTTTGATTTAAACGGCGCATAAACCGGACAACTTCATCATAATTGTCAAAGGGCTCCCCGATACCCATCAGCACTACGCGGCTTATTCTTTCACCGCAGTCTTTCTGCATCGCGATAAATTGAGCCATCATTTCTCCTGCGGTGAGATTGCGGTCAATACCAAGCTTTGCCGAAGCGCAAAACCGGCATCCCATTCTGCATCCAATCTGGGTTGACAGGCAGGCGCTGTTTCCATAACGGTATTTCATCAGAACACTCTCAATAACTTTGCCGTCAGGCAAAACTAACAGGTATTTTACCGTTCCGTTTCTGCCGGATACAAGTTTTTCGGCTATTCTGATATCTCCGATGTAAAGCCGGCTGTTTAAAAGGTTTCTGAATGATTTCGGAAGGTTTGTCATTTCATCAAAACGTCCGGCACCATTGTAAACCCATTCCCACACCTGCTTTGCTCTATAGTCAGGTTCGCCGAGCTCGTTAATAACAGTCTTCAATTGATCGATATCAAAATCAAGCACATTTATTTTATCCATATAAAAACCAGCCTCATCCCCGGCCTTGTCATTTGTTTTTCTTAAGTTTTGCGATAAAAAAACCATCCGTTCCGTCAATATGTGGAAACAGGTTCAGCATTCCTCCCGCTGCTTCTTTTTTATCTCCGATAATACCGGGCATACCGCTGATCGGTTCCGGAATAAAATTCGTGTTTTCCCTGATAAACGCATTGACAACTGCCGAATTTTCCCTCGGATCGAGCGAACAAGTGCTGTAAACCAGCACTCCTCCCGGCATTACATATCTACTCGCATTATACAATATTTTTTGCTGTATCTCAACCAAATTACCAAAATCTTCCGGTCTCCGGTGCCATTTTATGTCCGGTTTTCTTCTTATAATTCCCGTTCCGGAACAGGGCGCGTCGACGAGAACCCTGTGAAATTTGCCTTCCGGTTCATTTACAGGTTCAAGCGCGTCCCTCAACGCCGGTTCTATTATATTGACGCCCAACCTTCGCGCATTGTTCCGTATCAGATCCAATTTATGCTCATGAATATCCCACGCGACAATATAGCCTTCGTTTTTCATATGTTCAGCGATGTGCGTCGACTTCCCTCCCGGCGCGGCGCAAACATCAAGTATTTTTTCACCGGGCTTAGGGTCGAGAACCTTCGTAACTAGCATTGAGCTTTCATCCTGCACCGTTACCCGCCCTTCGGCATACGCCTTAAGGCTGGATATATCCGATATGTTTCTGATAATCAATGCTTCATTCAAGAAGCGTCCCGGCAGAACTTCGAAACCTTCTGCCGTCAACTCGTCAATTACAGCTTCGGGGGTTGTTTTAAGCGTATTGACCCTGACATAAAAATCCGGTCGCGTAAGCAGTGATTCAAGGATTTTTTCGGTGAATTCACGTCCGTATTCGTTAAGCCAATTTTCAACAAGGAAGTCGGGGAAAGAATACTTTATCGAAAGTTCATATGCGGCCGAACCGGTATTTTCGGGCATACGGATCTCTGCGCTGTTTCGGGAAATATTGCGCAATATCCCGTTTACAAAACCACTTGACTCTTTTGCATAATTTTTCGCGAGCTCCACCGATGTATCGCACGCGGCGGAGTCCGGAACCCTGTCCAAAAACATGATCTGATATGCTCCAAGACGGAGAATTGAAAGAACACGCAGCGATATTTTTTTCAGCTTCGTTTTCGAAAACTGCGATATAATCCAGTCAAGCGTCAGCTTGCGCGATACCGTGCCGTATACCAGTTCGCTGACAAAAGCCCTGTCCCTCGCGTCAAGGCTTTTGCTGCGCAGTAGTTTTTTCAGCACAAGGTTTGAATATGCTTTTTTTGTTTCTATTTCTATCAGCGCTTTCAGCGCCGTATCCCGCGCTTTGTCCATCTATTCACCCCTTAATGCGCAAGTATTCCGCATATGTATTATTATCTCCATTTCCTGCCGTAACGAAGCAGCGGTCCGGCTTTATCAACCGCATTTTTTCTACAGAACATCGGTATAAACACGAAGCAGGTTTTCCCCCGCTATTTTTCTGATTATGCTGTCGGAATAATTCAGGCGTGCGAGGCTGTTAAAAAGAACATCGAGATCATGCACGCCGCGAATTTGTTCAGGAAGGCTTTCGACACCGTCAAAATCGGCTCCTAACGCCGCAGTGTCTTCTCCGGCGACAGCGCATATATGTTCAATATGCCGTATTAATCCGTTTACATCATTCTTTTTTGGAGGTCCGACAAATTCGGTATAAAAATTAACGCCTATTACGCCATTTGTTTTCGCTATTGCAAGTATTTGATCATCGTAAAGATTCCGGCGATGATCATGAACCGCCCTCGCGTTTGAGTGGGACGCAATTACTGGCTTCCGGCATTCTTCAATGCAGTCCCAGAATGTCTTCTCGTCGGCATGCGAGACATCGACAATCATTCCGATATCCTGCATCAATCCGACTATTTCGCTGCCAAAAGGGGTAAGCCCGCCGTTAAGCGTTTGACCGCATCCATCCCCAAGTTCGTTTGCGTTGTTCCATGTAAGCGTCATAATCCTTATTCCGATATCATAAAGCTTCCGTAAATTTTCGGTTTTTCCGTCAAGGCAGTCTCCTCCTTCAACCGCCAATATACCGCATACCTTACGTTCGTCGATTGCTTTTTTAATATGTCCGGCGTCCTTTGCGAGCACGAAATTCGCAGCCTGATTTGCAACAGCTTCGGCTTTTTTTGCGTAATATTCGACCCGGGATACGGACGGTTTCATTTTTTCACGGTCGTGGAAAATGGCAAGGACCTGGATAAAGCCATCATACAATGAAGCTCTTGATATATCCCAGTGAAGGGTATTTTCAACAAGGCTCGTATTTTTTTCGACTGCCTCGGTCAGTGTATCACAGTGTCCATCGGCAATAAACATAACGGTCCTCCTTTTGTTTTAAAATCCTGTGTGTAATCCGGGGATATATTTGTCAGAATGCGTTTTTTATATGGCTTATGCTTAAAACATTCCCGTCTTTTGCAAGCATAACTTCAATCACATCAAACCTTACCGGACTGTCAACAAGCCCTTTTTCCTTCAAAAAGCACATCGCTGCGCGGCGTATTGTCTTTTGTTTAGCGTATGTGACAGCCTCGGCGGGTGTGCCGTATTTTTTTCCGGTCCGGGTTTTGACTTCAATAAATGATATCGTTGAGTTATCCGAAACAACAAGATCTATTTCCCCAAGCCGTCCTGCCCTGTAATTGTTTTCAAGAATCCGGCAGTTATTCTTTTTCAGGTAATCGGCGGCAAGTTTTTCGCCGAGTTGCCCCATTCTCCTTCGATCCATATATATTAACCTTTCAGAAAATTTACGTATCATCCGCGTTGACAGCAATGAAACCCGGGTACGCGTTATTTCCTACATGATTTTGCCGAATTTTCTTCCCGCCGATTCATCGACGCGGCTTATGAAAGCCAGCACTTCCGCAACCACCTCGTACAGTTCCATGGGTATTTCGGAACCTAATTTCAAATTAACAAGGGTATCGGCCAGGTGCTCATCCTCATATACAGGTATCTTTTTCTCTTTTGCTTTTTCCAATATTTTTTCCGCGATTAAGCCTTTCCCGGACGCTACCACTCTCGGAGCGGAATCATTTCCCGGGCTGTATGAAAGTGCCGCGGCTTTTTTTATATCTTTCTTCCCCATATGAATCAAACCCTGTAATCAATTTTTCTGTTATCAATTATAATTTCCGAAGCTTTTTTAACGGCATTCAGAATATTTATGCCCTCGTCCCTCAAAACATGCTTTATCTCATACAAATTATATCCTTTTCCCTTAAGTCCTTCGTACAGAGCCTTGTGCTGCCCGGCTAAAATATCAAAATACTTCTCGTCGTCAACCGTTATCTTAATTAAAACATTTCTGCTGCGCACATGTATAAACGCATCGATAACCCCGATATACTGCGTCGTAAGGGAAAGAAACAGCGAAAAATCGTCCGCCTTTATTTTTCCGCGTTTTCCCTTCCGTTTCATTATATATAATTCGCCCAAAGTTGTGTTTTCGCGTAAAATAACAGGTATTTGCACAAAAACCTGATATGATCGAATGTCGTGAAAAAACCTGACCGCCGTTTCAATTTCGCGAAGAGCCGGCATTACCCTTTCATTGTCCGGCCTGTCAGCGGCAGCAAATACCTTTTTTAATACCGCGATCTTTTTTTCTATATCATCGATCCATTTGTCAATTTCAGGTAAAAGCCGCTCTTCAGCATCTTCCAGCATATTTTTGGAAAGCAGCGGCATGAATCTTGCCGTAATATTTTCCATTTCCGCTTTCGTGCGCGGATAAACAGTTCCGTTTTGCGGTTCTTTAATAGCTGTTTCATTCCGGATTTCATTAAAAATACTTTTTATAATTTTGGCAATAGTTTCCCGGGAAGGCTCCGGAAGCGAATCGAAACCGGGGAGAAACCGTGAGGCGTTATTCATAATCATGCCACCTGTTATGTCATCATCCATACCAATTGACTCCGGATCAATTCCGGTTTCAGCAAACGACAGCTTAAAAATTATATTTTTTACGATCTCTTCGGTTATAGTCCGGCCCTTCGGTAAATCGTGCCGTATCATGTAATTAATTTCGTTAACCCGGGCACTTATATCCTTTTCCTGTATCGATTCATTTAGTAAAAACTCCTGTACCAAATGGTTAAGTGTTTCTTCTCCGGATTGCCTGATCAGACCCTCAAGATTTTGCCATTTGTCTATAAAATTGAACTCTCCCGCCGCAAACCGGTCAAGCAAAGGAAAATATTCTTCGCTGTTTTCCATGCCATTCAGCGCTAAAAGCACCGCTTGCCCGGGATCAGATATATTTTTTTCATTAATAAGCCTCAAAGCGTTTTCGATAAGGCCGGCTTCCGGCTCGGAATCCATATCAAGCATCATTTTTACTACTTCAACGCTTTCTTTGTTTACCGGTAACTTCAGATCTTTAAGTATTAACACGGGATCGCACGCGTAAGCTTCAGACCGGGCCGCCTGTTTGTGTTCCAGTTCTTTTACGTACACCTGGCCCTGTTTTATACCGGTTACCTCCAGTTTAAGAACATCACCGGAATTGTATTCAGCGTCAGTTTGCACGCTTGCTTTTATATTTCCGCCGTCAGAAAGCTGCAGCAGTAAAATACCGCTTTCAACCGTAATAACGCGAGCGGTTATTGTATCACCTACCGAAATGTTATTTGTATACAGTGACAGCAGCTTAATAAGTTCGTTTGAGGCAGCATCGGAAATTCTCATAACGCACCGTCCGTCAATTTCACCGTAAAACTCTTTCTATGTATCGGGCAGAGGCCGTATTTCTTTATCGCATTAATATGCAGCCGGGTCCCATAGCCCTTATGCCGATCAAAACCATACTGCGGGTATTTCTCATGTACCCGTTCCATCCACATGTCTCTTGTAACCTTTGCGATGATAGACGCGGCAGCGACCGAAACACTGAGACTGTCCGCCTTGCAAACGGAAAGCTGTTCAATCCGCAGCGGCAATTTAACTGCATCAACTATAAGGTAATCGGGTTTGACAGGCAGGTTCGAAACCGCAATCATCATCGCCTTTTTCGTCGCGTTAAGAATGTTTATCCTGTCGATCTCATCGTGCTGTACCATTCCAATTCCATATGCGACCGCTTTTTCGATAATAATATCGAAAAGTTTATTTCTCTTAGAAGCGGTAAGTTTCTTCGAATCGTCAAGCCCGTCTATTGTCATGTCCTCCGGAAGCATCACGCAAGCCGCAACAACGGGTCCCGCCAACGGGCCCCTGCCGGCTTCGTCTATCCCTGCGATATTGATAAAGCCGCTGCTGCGAGCAAGGATTTCATAACGGGACATCTCTTTAAGTCTTTTCCTTTCATCGTTAATTTTTTGAAGCTTTCTGAAATATATATCGGCAAGCTTGTCAACCTGCATGCCGTATTCATGTTTCAAACGATTCAGCCATTCAACGGCCTGTTCGACCGGCATTTCCCGGGCTCTCTTCGTTATCTCGGCCACTGTAAGCCTATTATCCAATGTCATCCCCCTTTTCCGGCAGTTCCAGAGTAAACCTGCCGATTTTCGCGGCCCTGAACTCGTCGAGCACTGTATTCGAAATGCGGAAATAGTCAACTTCACCGCCCGCGGCGAGGCAGCCCCGTTTCTTTCCCGCTTCTTCAAGAATGGACGCTCCTGATCTGCCTTCAATATCATCAAGTTTATATCTTTTTTTTAACTGGTTGGGATACAGAACTGAAAGTTCTTCGACAAGCTTTTGCGCTAAAGCGACAACATCAACAATCTCGTCTTTTATCGCCCCTGTGAAAGCAAGATGAATTCCGGTTAATTCATCGTCAAACTTAGGCCATAAAATACCGGGAGTATCCATGAGCTGTATTTCCGGGTTTATTCTAACCCACTGCTTGTTCCGGGTCACGCCGGGCCTGTTCCCGGTAACCGCTACAGCCCTGCCCGATATTCTGTTTATAAAAGCCGATTTGCCGACATTCGGAACACCGACGACCATGGTTCTGACAGGGCGCCTTATCCTTACCCTGCTTGCCGCCTCAAGCTTCGGTTTCATAACATCCATTATTTTCAGTTTAAGTTCTTTTATCCCGTCCCCTGTCAGTGAATTTACATTTACAGCGTCAATCCCGTTTAATTCGGACCACTGTTTCCAGATTCGATTCTTATCGGGATCTGCAAGGTCGCTCTTATTAAACACAACAATCCTGGGTTTGTTTGCCGTTATCTCATTAATGTCAGGGTTCCGGCTGCTTATTGGGATCCGTGCGTCGAGAAGTTCTATTACGATATCCACCATTTTTATATTTTCCATTATCATACGCTTTGTTTTAGCCATATGACCCGGAAACCATTGAATATTCATTGAATCATCTCCAAACCCGCATTATTTTCTGAAAGAATTCAAACAGCTCGGCTTCTCAAATATTAAGAAAGAGGACGTATTGTCCTCTTTCTTCCTGTGAATTATTTTTTTGCATTGATGTCTTCCTTGATTTTGGCTCTTTTTCCCACTCTGTCCCGCAGGTAATAAAGTTTTGCTCTCCTGACTTTCCCTCGTCTGATAATTTGAATGCTTTCAACTTTGGGAGAGTGGATGGGGAAAACCCTTTCAACACCAATTCCGAAAGACAACCTTCTGACGACAATTGCACGGCGGATTCCCCTGCCATGCATGCCTATAATATAACCTTCAAAAACCTGAAGCCTTTCGCGGGCACCTTCTTTAACCTTAACGGATACTTTTACATAGTCTCCGACTCTTAAATCCGGAAGGTTTTCTTTCATGCCCTCTTTTTCAATTGCACGAATAATATCCATTTTCTTTTCCTCCATACCATAGACGTTCATGCCCTGCATAATAACAAAACATATTGTCTTAATATAAAGCAATGGGCAGCGGACCGTCCGTATTTACGCTGTAACATTATAGCACAGGAATTTGTCCGTGTAAAGAAATGTTGGGCGGCTTTTAATTTATTCTTACATCGGCATTCAACGGAACAACCTGTATCCACGTTTGCCCCGGATTTAGCACTATATCGTTTCCATTTTCGTCACGGTATTTTGTCTGCGCAGTGCGGGAAACCTTGCTCCATTTTATCTTCTGCGCTTTTCCATTGGTAATATAGAATCCTTCACCGCTTCCCACTGTATATACATTGTGTCTTCCCTGTTTATCACCGGGAATGGGTTCATTTCTTACAAACATAACAATAATGTTTTTTACCCGTATAACTTCATTAGTATTTCTGTCAATTTGATACTCCCCTTGCCTGGTTCTTTTATAATTTTTGGCATCGGGATCGTAATAATAACCACATGTACTGTTTTTATGATACTTTATAAACACTTCCTCTGCGGTCATCTGTCCCGAAAGGTCGGTGTCTTTTTCATGGTATGAAAAGGGGAACGGCACATCCGTTTCGAGACTGTATCCTACTCTTTCTATATACCGGTTTAATCTGTCCGGTTTTGTGTATGAATCATGGTAATTATCTCTTTCCCTTGTCAAATCCCAATAAACAGTGCTCGCGTCCGATACGCCGTCAATGTTGTCTATCTCATACCTTTCAAGATCCTTGTATGCGTAGTCACTCCAACCTATATGGGCATAAATTGCGTCATATTCCATTAAATAATCAATAAAATAATGCCTTGCACTTCTTACCGGCCCAATCATGTCGGGAAGATTATCCCAAAATATGGCCATATAGCGCGTATCTCCATATTCAACAATCATTTCATATACTATCTGCGCAATCCCGATTCCTCCCTGGGGCAATACCTTGCTGGTTTCATTGTCAATCATGACCGCAATAGGCCTTACCTTTTCCTTCGGAAATATAAATTCTTCTTCAGGTTCAGCAGGTTCAGGCGTCGGCGTAATTTCGGTAGCAGCTTCACTGTCTTCCGTTTCGGAATAATCGTTCTGTTCCGGTACGGGAGTAATATCCGTTTCCAAGCCGGCGGATTGCTGATCGCGCGAAGATTTTAAAGCTCCTATTAATACAACGGTGAGAACAGTGCTCAGGCAAAACAGCGCAACAATAAGAAGTATTTTGCCTCTTTTGTTCAATTTTATGTTTATTTTTATTTTTTTCATTTTAACCCCCAGGCAAACTGTGTCGGTGTTTTTAAAATCAAGCCTATTATCTATTATAACGAACAGAACATTTATATCAATCAGTTATCAAAAAAAAAACGTATTAATAATGCTTGCTTGCTTATTCAAAATCAAAATCTTCCGACGCAACTTTCTTAAAGGCTTCAAAAACCATATCGAGTTCTTCATCATCCTCTAAGCTGACCAGGTAATCTTCTTCCCCATCCCTTTCTATTTTCATAATTATTATTTCTTCACTGTCTTCGCTGTCTTCATTATCGTCACAGGATTTCATTACAGCATACTGTTTGTCCTCAATTTTAAGCGTTGCCAAATATTCGACCAGCAGCGTTTCACCGTTTTCTCCCGTCAACTCTATGATGTTGTCCCCTTCGCCGCAGTTGCAGCAATCTCCGTTTTTATGATCGTGTTCATTCATACGAACACCTCCCCGTACAATAATTTCTATTCAATTTCCGGCTGATCACCGGAAGTTTCATAGCGCTTCTTTCTTCTTTTTCATATTATTATGTCCGCTTAAGAAATCTCCTTCACGCTCCGTTCGCATCGATATAACTTTGAAGAATGAGCGCGGCAGCTATCTGATCAATTTTCCCTTTTTGTTTTCTGCTGTTTATACCCATTTCGGCAAGAGCCTGTTTCGACTGCGCGGTGGTTAGTCTTTCATCCCATTCAATAACTGTTATCCCGGGAAAAGCCTGCTTAAGTTTGTTTATAAATTGACGTGTTCTCTCCCCTCTTTCGCCGATTGTGCCGTTCATATTAACAGGCAGGCCGACAACAATCGTATCGCAGCCATAAGACTCCATTAAAGTTCCTATCCTTTCAACAGGTTTTTTCCATTCCTTATTCCAGTAAATTGTTTCAACCGCCTGCGCGGTTATTCCCAGCGGATCACTGACAGCTATCCCAATCCGGGCTTCACCGAAATCTATTCCCATTATTCTCATATTTCCTCCCGGCTATTGCAAAACACTTTTATTTACAGAACGGCAAGCCACGCATAATTGTAACATTATGCGTTTTCAAATGATATAATGCTTTCCTCCCATATATCCGGAGCTTCATACCCAAGGAGATTCACTGCCGTCGCCGCAATATTGGCAAGCCCGAATTCACCTTTTTTCAATGTGTACGTGTTGCTTTTAACATTGTCGTAAATTATAAACGGGATTTTATTCAGAGTATGGCTTGTTTTTGCTTTAATTGTGCCGTTTTTATTCAATGCCGGTTTGCCGTTTTTGCCAAGTTCAAACATTTCGTCCGCGTTTCCATGATCTGCGGTAATTATCGCTATGCCACCAAGCTCATCAATAACGGAAAGAAGACGCCTCAGCGACAGATCGACCGATTCTATCGCTATCCTTGCCGCCTGGAAATTTCCCGTGTGTCCTACCATATCCCCGTTCGCGTAATTTACGCGCGCGAAACGGTATTTTCCGGTCCTAATCTCCTGTATCAATCTGTCGGTAATTTCGGCAGCCTTCATCCACGGGCGTTCTTCGAAAGGAACGAGGTCGGAAGGAACTTCAATATATGTTTCCAGTTCATCGCTGAACTTCCCGCTCCTGTTACCATTCCAGAAATACGTTACATGACCGTACTTCTGCGTCTCGGAAATCGCAAGCTGACTGACGCCCGCAGAAACGAGGTACTCTCCCATCGTGTTTTTAATTTCCGGCGGAGGAACAAGATATCTCTTCGGTATGTGAAGATCCCCGTCATATTCCAGCATCCCGGCATATATCACCTTCGGATACCTTTTTCTGTCAAACTTATTAAAATCAGCTTCATCAAAGGCGCGGCTTATTTCAATCGCCCGGTCACCGCGGAAATTAAAGAAAATAACGCTGTCATTATCAACTATCTTACCAACGGGATTGCCGTCTTCAGCGATAACAAAAGCAGGCAGGTCCTGATCAATCACGTTCAGCTCTTGCCGGTAGGTTTCTATAGCCTCACGGGCAGAGCTGAACTGCCTGCCTTCACCGAGCACATGCGTTCTCCATCCCGTTTCGACTACTCCCCAGTTCGCTTCATACCTGTCCATCGTAACTTTCATGCGCCCGCCGCCGCTGGCTATTTTTATGTCAAAACCGCCGGTTCTGAGTTCATCAAGGTACTTTTCAAAAGGATCGACATACTCAAGGGCGGAAGTCTCGCCGACATCACGGCCGTCCAAAAGAATATGAATGCGCACCCTTTTTATTCCTTCCTTCTTTGCCTGCTCAATCATTCCCTTTAAATGGTCAATGTGCGAATGGACATTGCCGTCGCTGAACAATCCAATAAAGTGCAGCGTGGAATCGTTTGATTTGACATTAGATATTAAATCTCTCCACGTTTTCCCTTCAAACATCTTCCCGCTGCCTATAGCTTCATTTACGAGTTTAGCACCCTGGCTGTATACCTGTCCCGAACCTATCGCATTATGCCCTACCTCGGAATTACCCATATCACTGTCGGACGGCAGGCCGACAGCCGTACCGTGCGCCTTCAGCAGCGTATTCGGATATTTCTCGAACAGATTGTCAAGGCACGGAGTATATGCGTGATATACCGCGTTTCCCTCAGTTCTTTCGCATACTCCGTAACCGTCCATGACAACAACTACCACAGGACCTTTATATTCATTATAACCTTTAAGCTTTTTCAGCATGCTTTAAACCTCCGTATTGCAGAAAGCCCTCCGGTTATACCCGGAGGGCCGGAAATTTGTTTAATTATTATAATTCACGATTTCTACATATTCTTCCAAGTTCAGGCTCGCTCCGCCAATCAGACCTCCGTCAATATTCGGCATTTCAAATAACTCTGCAGCGTTTGATGCCTTAACACTTCCTCCGTAAAGAATTCTCATGCTTTCCGCCGTTTCTTCATCATACAGTTCTTTCACAAGGTTTCTGATAACGGAACATGCTTCCTCGGCCTGATCACTGGTCGCTGTTTTCCCGGTACCGATAGCCCAAATCGGTTCATATGCTATAACAAGTTTTTTAACCTGCTCTTTTGTCAATCCTAAAAGAGCAATTTTCATCTGATAGCGGATATGCTCGTTCGTCACGCCCTGTTCCCTCTGCGTAAGGCTTTCGCCGCAGCAGATTATCGGAGTCATTCCGTAGTTAAATATCGCATGGGCTTTCTTGTTGACCAATTCATCGGTTTCGGCATAATACTCCCGCCTTTCGGAATGCCCGACAATAACATATTGGACTCCCGCTTCTTTCAGCATACCGCAGGATATTTCACCGGTATACGCGCCGCTGTCTTCCCAATGCACGTTTTGCGCGGCAACTTTTATATTTGTACCGCTGGATGCTTCAACAGCAGCGGGTATCGATACGAAAGGAACGGCAACAACAACTTCTGTCTGCGCTTTTTCTGCCTTTTCCTTCAGCGCTTGAATAAATTCCACCGTTTCTTTCGGGGTTTTATTCATTTTCCAGTTGCCCGCCGCCATTACTTTACGAGTTTTTTTTTCCATCAGGCAGGCAATTCCGGGCAGGTTTTTCCCTTCAAGAAATTCAAGGGAAGCTCCGCCGCCGGTGGAAATATGCGTTATATTATCCGCAAAACCAAGCTGTTCAACAGCCGCTGCCGAATCTCCTCCTCCTACGATCGATAAAGCGCCTGATTCAGCGACAGCTTCGGCAATTTTTCTTGTTCCGTTCGCGAACTTCGGAAACTCAAAAACACCCATAGGTCCGTTCCATACTATTGTTTTCGCTTTCTTTATCTCGTTAACAAACTTTTCAATAGTTATCGGTCCGATATCCATTCCCATCCACCCGTCAGGGATATCATCGGAGGGCACATATTTTACTTCGGTGTCGGGACTGAACTCTTTTCCTACGATATTTCCTATCGGAAGCAAAAGATTCACTCCTTTGGCTTCAGCCTTCGCCATTAACTCTTTTGCCAAATCAATCTTATCTTCCTCGCATATCGAATTGCCGATTTTATACCCTTTTGCTTTAAGAAAAGTATAGGCCATACCACCGCCGATTATTAAAGAATCTACCTTTTCAAGAAGATTCTCAATAACCGTTATTTTATCGGAAACCTTCGCTCCCCCAAGAATAGCTACGAAAGGTCTTTCCGGGTTCGACAGCGCCTTACCCATTACTTCAATTTCCTTTTTTATTAAAAATCCCGATACCGCCGGCAGGTAATCGGCCAGACCGGTTGTTGACGAATGTGCCCGGTGCGCTGTGCCGAAAGCGTCATTAACAAAAATATCCGCCAATGAAGCCAGCTCTTTTGTGAAATTCGGGTCATTTTTCGTTTCTTCTTTATGAAAACGCACATTCTCAAGCATTAAAACCTGGCCTTCCTTTAGTTCGCCCGCTTTCCGTTTTGCGTCTTCTCCTATTACATCGTTTGCAAGAACAACTTCCTTGCCCAAAAGCTCGGATAATCTTTCAGCCGCGGGTTTCATACTGTATTTCGGCTCAAACCCCTCTTTCGGACGGCCAAGATGGGATACAAGTATTGTCTTTGCTCCATGTTCAATAAGGTACCTGATGGTCGGCAAAGCTGCCACTATCCGTTTATCGTCGGTTATATTTCCATTAGCGTCAAGGGGCACGTTGAAATCAACCCTGGCAATAACCCTTTTCCCCTTTACATCAATGTCTTCCACACTCATTTTGTTATACATGCTCATTTTTTCATCTCCTTACGCATTTCAATATCCGGATTAACGACAACGTGAGAAATTGCTTGGCAATTTCAACGCATTAGGCTGCACGGGATATTTTTACAACATCAATTGTACAATAAACACGCTTTCAATTTCAACATAAAAACCATTCTCATTTAAAACAGGCATCCTCATACAAATAGGATGCCTGTATACTGACTTAAATAATTATTCGGCATCAACTTTTGCCATATGGGCAATCAAGTCAACAACCTTGCACGAATAACCCCATTCATTGTCATACCACGCAACAACTTTTACAAAATGATCGTTTAATGAAATACCGGCTTTTGCGTCGAATACAGAGGTTCTTTCTTCACCGATAAAATCTGTTGATACGACAGAATCTTCAGTATAGCCGAGAATACCCTTCAATTCATTCTCCGAGGCGTCTTTCATAGCCTTGCAGATTTCCTCGTACGTTGCGGCTTTTTCAAGACGGCATGTCAGGTCAACGACGGAAACGTCGGGTACAGGAACGCGAAATGCCATACCCGTAAGTTTTCCGTTCAGTTCAGGAATTACTTTACCGACAGCCTTCGCAGCACCCGTTGAAGAAGGAATAATATTGAAGCTCGCGCCTCTGCCGCCTCTCCAATCCTTTTTCGAAGGACCGTCAACGGTCTTCTGTGTTGCGGTTATCGCATGAACCGTGGTCATTAAACCTTCTACAATACCGAACTTATCATTCAGTACTTTTGCCACCGGTGCAAGGCAGTTCGTCGTACA